>Ga0222657_1000501_pt1 | contig 18636 bp, 33 predicted proteins | sample AntAcemetagen474_FD_179858 | JGI IMG/M metagenome (GOLD analysis project Ga0222657, IMG submission 179858) | Saline water microbial communities from Ace Lake, Antarctica - #474 | ecosystem: Environmental > Aquatic > Non-marine Saline and Alkaline > Saline | place: Antarctica: Ace Lake... | reverse complement strand
AAAAATAAAAAAAAAAAAAAAAAAAAAAGAAAACATTAATAAAGCCTTACTCCCTTCTAATGTTTATAATGGTGACACACCAACGAGACAACCAAAAAATGAATAAAAAGAGGCACTAAAATGAACCAATTAAAAATTTCTGACCTGGGGGCACTCCCTCAACCTGTTCACCTAGAGTCAAAAGATGGTATAAATACAATAATTGTGGGATCTAAATAAAATGGAGGATTAAAAAAATGGCGAAACTAAGCGGATATTACAGGGCTAAAATTGAGGCTCAAAACATCATTAAAAAAATGGCACTTAAAGGAACTAGTGTTTCCCAAATACAGATGTATATAGAGGAAAACTTTGGTTTTGGTGTTAATTTTACCAATAATTGGCTAGAAAAATTAGAGCTAAGTGGCTGGATTAAAGTAACTAGAGATAAAATTACACCTATCCAGCAAGAGCCCACCGAGGTAGAACTGCAAGCCGAGGAGGAGGCGGGCGAGATTTTAAAGAAATGAAAAACAATAAATGTGAAATATGCGGGAATATTAAAGTATATAATGATAGTTACGGGGAGGATATATGCCCCTTTTGTTCCAGCATAAAACCGAGAAGGTTTTCAGAAAGCGAGATTTTCCGAAACTCTCCTGACATAGAAAAAATGTGTAATAAGTTAATAAAGGAGTTTCCCGAAGTTTACCCCAGCAAGTCGCAAGTATTCAGGGCGGGAATAGTTCGCTTATATCTTGAGAAGTTTAACATTGACCGGATAATATTAGACACCAAGAGGCGGAAAGATGAAAAAGAAGGCTAGCATTAGATTATTTTTAATCTCTTTTCTTTTTATTAGCTTTATATTTGTGGGATCTTTTTTTCTAAGCCTCCCAATAGGGCAAGAAGTTACTAGGATAAATTTAACGTGTCCTGTTCCAATATGCGAACCCCCCCTCGTTTCCTGTGGAACTCCAAATATAACCATCCAGGACGTAACATTAACAACAAAGGTTTATACTTCGCATTTCCAGGAACTAATTACCAGCTGTTACGAGGAGAAGCCATATAAAAAAGGTGGCTGGGACTGTGACAGAATGAGCAACGCCTGCGCTAAAAGACTACAAAACGCGGGGTATCCGTGCCACACTCAGGTGGGCTATTTAACGCAAGATGGCAAAAGAGAGGCGCACGCCTGGATAGAGTGCGGGAATAACGACGATTATTTGATAATTGAAACCACAAGCGGGCAAATTGTCCCACCCTGGGAATGGGAGAGGTATAAAGCAAAATGAACAATAGAAAGATTTTAGATTTAATATTTTATATTAATATTCCTGTAATGTTAATTTTAAGTATTATAAATTCAAATAATTTAACTAATTGTATTGAAACTTATAATTATTGTGTATTTAATTGTCAGATTGACTTACCCTTCTTTTTATTTATAATATCTACTTCAATATTCATAATGGGGTTTATTGATGTTTTGTTTAATTGGAGGTATAAAGCAAAATGAGATTTAAAGACAACCTATCATCCTATAGGTTAGTGAGGAGTTTACCTACCCTGGTTCTCCTCACTTTTTAAGAAGATGAAACAACCACCATTAAAACAAGAAAGTTTAGGATTTGAAAGATACATTAATTTTGCTTTTGAAGTATTAAGCGCAGAAGCAAGAGGATTAATATTAATTCAATATGAAAGTGGTCTCAAGGAACAAGCTGAGGATATTAAAGGATGGATGAAGTTTTTTGGAATTGAATTAACTGAAGGACAGGAGAGAGATTATAAGCAGAGGTTTTTAAATCAAGATGGAGGCAAGGGCATTAAGCCTAAAGGAAAATGAATAATTGTAAACATTTATACGCAGATTGGTGTCATCATCCAAAGAGGCTTGACCCTCAAGAAAAATGTCATTGTTATTATGATGGGAAGTACTGTCCTGATTTTGAAGAAAACAAAGAGAAGGGAGGGAAAGGCATTAAGCCTAAAGAAAAATGAAAAAGATGATGGGAATTTTAATAATTATGATAATTGCCTGTGTTTTACCAGTTAAAGCAGATGTAAATATTGTAGCTGATATTGATAGTGAAGGGGGAAGCATTGATTTTTGGGCTAATCTAAACTCAGGTACAGGTTCAACAACATACTATTTAGATGGTATTGACTACAAAGAGTCGCTAAGAGTCGCTACAAATAGCAGAGGTTCTATTGTTAGCAGAGTGTATAAAGCATTTATGCAATGGAAGTTACAACCATCTGGTAAGTTTGCTTGGCAAGTAACTGATTTTGAATCTCTTGAACCAGCTTATCAGAAGCTAAGATATGTCCTAGAGAATTGGTTTGTACCAAGAAAAGAAATGGCACAAGTAATAAACCAACAGCAAGAGCAGATCAATCAATTAAGTATGGAAATCGCAGCAATCGGCAAGGTACTTGGGGAAGAAAAGATATGCAAAGCTAGGCAGTTAGTAATGCAAGAACAGGGGTTACCTTCTGTTACTTGTGGGAATAGAACTGTATATAATACCGGAGTAAGTTTAAAGATCATCAAATAGGAGGAAAACAAAATGAAAAAATTAGTTATGTTGGCGATTTTCTTTATTGCCATTGGAGGAGTAGCAGCAACACCTTTTTCAGTTGATAAAGATGTTGTAGTAACAGGAGACTGGGTATGGGATAATGCTTGGACATTACCAAGTACTGCACCAATCACAGCAAGATTCAACTTTGAGGCTCTTAGTCCATTGGCTACAAGCGCTTTCTATACTGAAGTAGAACAGCTAGGTACTCCCTGGAAATATAAATTAGATATGAACTTGGGTGGTAATAGTGCAGGGAATACACATAGTTTATTTGAAGCTGTAACTGTTAATGTACCTGGACTTAATGATTGTCCATCAACAGAACTTTCACAGTTTGGATTATCTTCAATTAGTGCAGGAGAATTTAGCGGAACAAGTCTTACAATTACTGGAGAAGGGTTTGTTTCCGTTGAAGTATCTACATTATTTGATACTGCATTTACACAGATTAACCAAGTGAGGTTAAACGAATAAATTTTTATTTTTTTCTTTTTAAGGAGGCGGAAAGATGAACACACCACTAGAACAAAGGATTAACGAGGCAAACATAAATTATTTTGCATTAAAAATTAGACCTGACGATTTATATATGCAATTCAGGTATTACAAAGCGCAAGAGGGGCTAAAATGAAAAATAAACCCCTAAATTGTAGTTTTAAATGTAAGTTCCGAAGTATCGCAAACTTTTGCACAAAAGAAAAAATTACCATAGTTGACAAAATGTGCTTAGAATTTGAGAGGCGGAAAAAATGAGAGGATTAAAACGGCGCGTCGGTTCTTCCGACGGCTACGGCAACATAATAAGACCAATTAAACAAGAAAAAGCGGAGAGGTTATTCGGACAATTATTTATTGGCGACACAATATATATAATAAATAAACAAGGATCGCGCGTCAATACGTGGAGGGTGGTTTAAGATGAATAAATACCCCCTGGTTATCTGCGCAGAATGGGAACAAAAAACCACTTTATTGGTTTGGAATGATTTAAAACCCCTTTATAATAATCTATATGGGGATAAGGGGGGGCACAATAAAGGAAAATATTCCAAAGGTATGAAAAAGAATCAAAGAAAATATGACTTCTGGTTTTTTCAATTATACCCTTTTTTAAAAGACCAAAGTCAAACCGAATTTGGCAATTTTGTTTTATTATATAAAGAATTATTAACTTATGTTTTAAACACAAAAAGGGGGTTTTTTAAAAGACACGTTACGATAAACAGAATTAGAATATTTAAAACAATTAATAAAAAGAAGATATTTACTAGCACTTTATACGACGTGAAGATTTCCGAAACATTTGTAAGTTTTTTAATTCAACAATTCCCCCCAGATAGGGACTTTCCTTATCAACAAAAGCAGATTATACTTAAAAATATTCATAAATGGAATTTATATTGTTTTTCAGAAACCACGGCAAATAAAAAACTAAAGGAAAAAGAAGTTAATAAATTAATGGAGGTTGCCCGGTTACAATGGGCAAGGGGTTTAAGATGAATAAATACATTTTTGGGGTTATTGGATTATTCCTTTTATATTTTTCAGTTAGTTATTTCTTTTTTAAAGCAAACCTGTATTTATCTCTCGGTATTGCCGGATTTATAGCCTTTTTTAATTACCAGGGCATAAAGAAGCACGCGGGAACAGTTGAGGCAATTTATGACTTAAAGTTAAAAAGAAAGAAAAAAGGTTAAATCTTAATCATTTGGAGTTAAAACCTTACTCTGAATTACTTCCAAATTTAGTGATTAAGAAAATAACAATTCCTGCCATTGCTACAATAACTAATATTGGCAACCAAGTGCTAGGAATGGTTGCAATAGCGGTTACTGTATTATTAATAGCTGTTTCTGCTGTCCCGGAAGTGGCTGAACTATCTGCCAAACTGTTTAAAACAGTTACCCCGATACCTAAAAACATACCTGCAATGACTAAAACCATTATGTACTGAATGACTTTATTCAAATCTGCCATAAAGGATTTATTAATAATTTACTATTTAAATTTATCTTAAGAAATATCAATGTTTTATAAAGTTAAAAAGAAAGAAAAAAGGTTAAATCTTAATCATTTGGAGTTAAAACCTTACTCTGAATTACTTCCAAATTTAGTGATTAAGAAAATAACAATTCCTGCCATTGCTACAATAACTAATATTGGCAACCAAGTGCTAGGAATGGTTGCAATAGCGGTTATTGTGGAGTTAATAGCGCCTTCTGCTGTCCCGGTTGTAGCTGAACTATCTGCCAAGCTACTAAGAACAGTCAAACCGATACCTACGAACATACCTGCAATGACTAAAACCATTATGTACTGAATGACTTTATTCAAATCTGCCATAAAGGATTTATTAATAATTTACTATTTAAATTTATCTTAAGAAATATCAATGTTTTAAGCCCCTATTTCTACTCAAAAGGTGAGGTATTTAACTCATTTTCCCGCGCATATAAAGGAAAAATCCCATTATAACAGTTAGACCGAAAAATGAGAGAACTAGCATAAAATCAGCCCCCCCGAAAGCCTGAAAGATCAATGAAATAACAAACATTGCAAAGCTAGCGGAGGTTATCCCTTCCAAAAAGCCAGCTTTCATAGTTAATATAAATACTAAGATGAACCATAAACCAATTAATACAAAAGGAATAAAAGATCCCCCCGTTGAATTGTTAATAAACTGAATAGCGCCAAACCAAGTTCCGTTTATAGCCTCAATATCTGTTATATTAACCATTTATGACACCTTTAAAACTGCTTTGATTATTGCAAACCCTATTATTATGGCTAAGATTGTAACAAACAAACCACCCAGCCACGAGGGAATAGGTAGCCACGCGTCAATATTCTGCGAGAACGCGTTTATAAATTTCATAGATGAACCAATTTGTTTAAATGTGGAGGTTACGCTTTGCGCCAAATTATCAATAAAACCAAATACCCCTGAGGAACTATTTGTATTTAATAGCGCGTTGGTTTCCTCTCCTACTTTCTCCATTTCCCCCGACATATTAAAAAAAGTATTATTAACGGCGGTTAATTTTGAATTATTCTCTAAAAATCTAGGGTTGTAAGAATTTACTTGTGACATCATAGAAATGCCCGCAGTTGAAAGTATAACAACTATAATAACTCCTATTAATATATTCCTGACTTCGTTCACCCTCTACGCCCCCCTATTAAAGTACCAAGTACTAGAGCCATTATAACGGCGAGGACAATAAAAGTTAAGTTGATAAAATTAACCATTCCCAGCGCGTAAACTAGGACTAGAGCCAAAGGAGTAGAGATAATTAAAGTTAAAGGGTTCATTGCCCCGGCAAACACTATTATAATGGCTAGTATTCCAGCCCAAAAGAACCCCTCGTTTCCCAAACCTTCACCGTTTAAAATATCATAAAGCCCGGACTTTATAAGCTCTATAATCTGCATATAAAAGGGTTTTTCAGGTGACGCAGTTCTGTAAGCATTAATATAAACTATCCCTTCAATCCCTGTTAAATTACACGTTAAAGTTCCTGTCGCGCCCGTTGCTGAGGTATTACACCATAACCGCGTGCCGTTGTCCTCGTGACTTACGGCGGTTACTGTCACGCCGTCCGTATCCCCTGTGACATCATTATAAATTAAAGTGAATATTCTTGTTGTTTCGTCGTAGCTAGTTGTATAATCTGTAAATTCTGCAAAACTTGAGGGGGTTTCTGACACAACTATTTTAACAATGCAATCGTCAACGGTGGGGCAATAAAATTTTAAGGCGTTTGTAGTCTTTAAGATAGTTGTATAATCCTGAATAATAAATTTATAGTCCTCCTCCTCCTTAACGTGGAAATAGGATTTTCCAAACTCGTCGCTTTTATCCATTTGCACGAGCCTATAAAGATTTTCTGAGGGATAGTAGCGCATTAATTTAACGTATAAATTTGGATAACCGACATACGCAGAGGTTACGGTTTGAGCGTCCAGCGTACTTTTATCCGTGGTAGTGTTATAATTGTATAAGAATATAGAGGTTATAGAACCGTTCAAACTTTGATTTAACATATAATAGCGGTGTTTGTAAGTGCCGTTATATTGTATGTATCCGTCGGCGTTTATGGTTGCGGTTGTATTTGATAAACATAAAGCAATGCCATCACTTACCGCCGTCCTAAAAGTTAGGTATTGGTCGCTTATAGTATATTGTGAACTATAAGAAAATATACTCCCTGAATAACTACTTAAACCTGAAACATAACTCGTACAACCAGCGTCAGTATATCTTATACAATAATCCGTACCAGGTTGCAAGGGTGTAGTAAAATTATCCAAACCTAAAGCAATACCCCAATATTTCGCCGTTGTGGCGTTCACCGTTGTGGTGTATAATGTAGTTGCACTCCCGCACTCCCCTTGATAAATTGTTACTGTCACATCGTCGCAAGTTGCCCCTGTCCCACTACCTGTAATTGCTGTTATAATACTTTGCTCATATACATTAAATTTAGTGTCAATAGTTCCGGCGCTAGTGCTAGAGCCTCCCCCTGTGTCTCTGGAGTCCGTACTCCCAAGAGTGTAACCCGCGGATACGTTAAGATCACCGAAAGCGAAGGTTCTAGTTGTGGCGCTATTATCAGGATTCCAATAAGTAATATATCCGTTTATATCAGGAGTACTTAATAAAGCTAAGTCATCCTCGTGATACATCCCCCATATTAAAGTTGTGGAATTTGACGAGTCCCCGCAAGCTGTCAATAATAAAGAGTTAATAGTTTGGTTAGCCGAGAGGTTGCCGGAGTAAACCCCTTCAATAGAGGTTAAGTTATATTTCCAAACAATAGACTTAACACCGTCACCAATTAAACCAAAAATGTTTTGATATGTGTATTCATCTATTAAACCCGTTGTTTTTGTGGGAGTCCATTCTTCGGTGGTGTTATAATACAAAAATGAAGTAGTGCTTAATACATTGTCCCCTTTGGTTATGTTAAACTCATAGTTTGCTTTTTCTCCCTCAAATATTGCGGAGGCGTAGCTTTGGGTTATTGCTACGGTGTAGTCCTCGTTTGCTGTCGCCTCGGCTGTCCAACCCGTGCCATTGTAAGACCGTGCCCTAAAGGTTAGGTTGTCCATAATGGTGAAATTACCCTCGGTAAGCCACTCAGAGTTATTATAAACCATTTTTACTTGAGAAGGGGTTAAAGAGTAGTTGTAAATTCTAACGTCCTTAATTGAACCGTTGACCCATCTGTTAGCAGTACCACCCATTAAATATAAATTTTCTGCATTATCAAAAGGGTGAAGTGTAGATATATTAAAAGTAGTTGAACCACTAGCTAACCATTCCATAATATTACCATCATAATATATCCTTGATTCATTAACACCTGAGTTATTTGTAATTGTTAAAACAATATGGTGCCAATTCTCCCAATCTTCATATCTAATATATGCACTTTCTCCTGAAGTTGGATAAAACCATATTTGTTGATTTGCGCCTTTAATGGTTAATCCAGGGTAATAACTTAATTTTTTATCAATCAAAATTCTATTATAATTATCATTCTGTCTTGTCAAATTTATCCAGAAAGAAATTGACTGTATATTATCTATACTTGAATCATCTGATATTGTGATACTATCATCAACACCATCAAAATCTATACTCCCGTCGGATAAATCATATTGCGGGTTAAATAAAGCCTTCTGAGAGTTGTAAAGGTTTGTTATTTGTGTTTGTGTTAAGCTCTCGTTGTAGATTTCAACTTCATCAATAGAACCATTATAAAAACCCCCCGCACTTCCGTCCCCCACTCTTGCAAGGTATAAATTTGAGTCAATATAATCATAATAAGGCTCATTATAACAACTGTTTAAAACTGCTCCTTCAACTCCATTTATGTACATCCCCCCGACTCCATTATCACAAGTTATTAAGACGTGAAACCACTCCCCTTTTAATCCTGTTATATCCTGGGAACGAATAGCTTTTACATCTGTGGCATTTTGAGTGTAAAACTCTAAATAATTAGTTGAAAAATAAAGATCGTATCCTCCTTTTTTCCAGCCCTCATATTTTGATAAAACTCTTGATGTGCTCATATCATCAGTTTTTAACCATAAACTAAAAGTGTAACCATTACTTACCCTGAGAGAATTAGCATTACTAAGATTTACGTATTGGTTCACGCCGTCAAATTCTACTGCGTTCCCACTTATACCCGTCCCCCAAGTAGCCCCATTAACTAGCGTCCCATTGTTCCCCTGTCCGCTTGTGTCCTCTGCATTTGTTCCTGTCCCTTCGTCCAGGTTTAATAATAAAATTGGTATGGGGGCATTATTGTAAACCCCGTCGTTCCCGTTATCCGCCCCGGACACGTCAATAATATTAGAGGAGTTAAACCAGCCGTCAAAAACCCCCCATATAGACACCGTAGGCGGTACGATGAAGCCCTGGTAAACGCTGGATTTACTCCAATTAATCAGCCTTTCCGCCTCGTGCCCGCCTGAGAAAGTTCTATTTATTCGTAATGTTTCATTAATTAATGGGTCGTTATGATCTATTGAAAGAGTGGAAGCGGAAACCACAGGTAGAAGAACAAGCAACAACATAAAAGTGACACCTAAAACGAAGTTGAATTTACCCATTATAACCGCCTCCGGCTGAATATCCGACATACATTAAAACCATTGAAATAATTCCTATCCCAATTATAAATAAAACGAAGTTGGACATTATAAAATTTGTTATGGGCATATTAGCGAGCCCTGACGCAAGCGAGGCGCTAGCTGTTATCCTTTCCCACGCCCATTGAAAAATACCAGCAAGAACCCCGGCAATTATTAAAAGGACAATATAAAGCGCTGTAAATATAGGGCTAGCTGTGCTTAAATAAGCGAATACTAGCAAACCAATTAATAATATTATAATCATTCCAGAAACCATATAATCTACTCTATCCTCTGCAAAGTCCCGCGCTTTAATCATTGTGCTGTTAGCTGTGGGATTATCCGCCAAAGTAGTATTTAATAAATGAGGGTATAAACTATGTGAAACAGTTAAGAGAATAAGACCAGCTAAAGCAACGCCGAATATTATAACAGAAATGGTTATAATATCTATAATATTCCCTCGTTTGTTCATATTCTAAAACCCTCTTTTGTTAATTTGCGCCCCCTCCGCGCCAATACTCTTAAAGCGTCGGAGGTAGAGCTTATCCCTGTTTCAATCTTTATGAGTTCAATTTCTTTTAAAATATCGGGCGGTAAATACATATTCCGACCTTTCATTTTACGCTAAATCCCCCTTTTGCTTTTTCCTGTAATCCATAAATAAATCAAATAGATATAAAAGGAATATTATTATAAAATAGCTAATGATTACATATAAAAGCCAAGTGTAACCCACTATTAAGGAGTCAAAAATAGATTTTAAAGCCTCTGAGTGAATGTATAACTCTATTGCTGAACGTGAGGCAATTAACCCGACTAAAGGCATAAAGAACCCGGCAATAGTTAAACCAAACTTAATGGGAACGTGTAAACTATCCAGCTTAAAACACGGATACCATAAGATAAAAGATAATAAGAAAATAAACCCAATAAGAGAGGAAACTAAAACGCCTTTGCTTTCTTTTCCAAATTCATTATCTAAATGAAATAAAACCGTATCCTCCTCTGAGTGCGTGCCGTTTGTTTCGTAAACGGTTATATTTACGTGCTCTAGTAGTTCATCAGAAGCCCGCGATATTTCATAATGTTGATTAGGATTATTAAAAGGTATTTCTATCCATTGATTAGCGCAATTCTCTAAAGTTACATTAACACTATTTTGAATGTTATACTTACAAGTCGGGTTTGTTAAGGAGGTTGTTATATTAAGGTAAATAACGCTTTCCGTTTCAATCTGTTCAGCCATAGGGGAATTAATAATAATGGCTGAGGCATTAACCATTAAAACAATGAATAAAAGGCTAAAGAGAGCCATTTTAAGGTATTTCATTGTATAACACCCTGCTGCATTGCTATTGAATTCTTTATTGACTCTGCGCTTGAGGCGAGGTTCTGCGACACGCTTGTTAGTGCCTCTGATAGTGTGGGAATTTCTTTTATTAACATTATCGCCACCGCTAGAACAAATACCAAGGCAATTATCATTAGCCCCATAGCTAATATTTCTTTCATTTTGCTTTGCATTGATATTGTTTGTTTCCATTTGTTGTATGAGTGAGTAGCCCAACCCACCGATTCGGGATTTACTCGTAGTTTAAATGTGGTTGCGGGTTTGTTGTCCTCTCCGACTATTTGAGGGGTTAAAAACGCCAATCCTTCGCCCTGCATTTTAATAAGCCGAACAACTTTAATATATTTCATACCAAATAACTTTTTTTGTTTTATTACCTGGTAGTTCTCGTTGTTTAAGCCGATCCATAAATTACCCTTTAACAAGTGCCCCATTTTCTCGCGGTTCACTTTGTTAAAAATAATCCCGTATTTATCATAATAAGGGATTACTCGCCCCAGGTTATCAATTTCGTAAACCTCGGCGCGAACTTGATGTTTTTTTGATTTATTGTAGTTGATTAATAATAAAGCCAGCGCCACGATAAAAGCAACGCCCGCCACTATCCATAAAGTAATCGTTATTACGTTCATTTTTAACCGCCACGCCTAAAAGGATTCCAAGACGTTTTATTTGCTTGCGGTTCATTGTATCCTGGGTTTGCGCCCCAGAATTTTCTCTCCCCGCCTTCTCGCCCTCTTAAAAGGGTTAGCCAAATAGGAATTAATACAATGTTTAATATTAAATCCCTATCCTTTGAATGTTTTATTTCATATTGAGCCATTGAAAGCATTAAATCTAAAATAAGGTCGTCGGCAATTCTAAGCATTGTTTGCTCAATCATCTGGTCTTTTAAAGAATTTAGAACTGCAATATTATTAATAGCTGAACGGCATAAACTTAAACAATTAGTTATGCCCTCCTCTGACATTAAAGGATCGCCCACTCGTTGGACTTCTATTTTTCCCGTTTCGGGGTTTAATATTTTGCGCTGTCGCCTTAAATCCATTTCTACGCTCGGCAATATATAAGAGGGGTCGGTTAAGTCTTTAATTGCCGAGCCGTACCTATCCAACCCCGTTTGCTGTATTGAGGGGTTAAACATATTTTGCCCTGGTTGTTGTTGCTGTACGAAATCTACCATTTGAATTTAGGTAATTTTATATTCCTATTTCCTCCGGTTTGTTTTCTAGTGGGGGCGGGGGCATTATAGTTTTTCTCCACAACTCTAGTTTTAAGGTTATTTTTCTTCTCAAAAGATTCAGCAATATTAAAAGCGTGGGATTTGCTAGAAAGCTCTTTATAGTGTGCGAGTTTCCATCGACCGGAAGAATTTTTATATTCTACATCATATTTTTTCATTTTAACGCCTCATAACTTTATTTTACTGCTTCTAAAAATAAATTGCGCCCTTTTTCGGCAGTTATTCTTTTTACGGCTATTGATCTAAGATTGTGGCGTGATACTATCCGCCCCGAGAAAGTTCTTACATTATAATAAACCATTTTCTTTTATCCCCTCATAACTTTATTTTAATAGGTTGTATTGCTAGCCCCGACGTGTAACGGGGGGTTTTTGTAGTCTTAATATTAAATAATACTGCGGTTAGACTAGGCGAGTATTTCCCTGTTAAATTAGCGAACCCGCCCTTTTTAGATCCCTTTTTTCCTCCTGGTTTAATAGTGCCTAAAAATAAACCACCTGGGAAAATAGGGGGTATTGGTGGGGGTGGTGGTGGTGGTGTTATTCCTCCCCCTGTGAATCCTGAAAAACCACTCGTTGAACTTCGCGCGCCTGTTCCCACTTTATAACTACTCCCAGCGCTAGCTGTTACTTGAGGAATTATTGAGGATTTAAGATTAAACTCTGACATAGTGATGGCGGAGGTAGAAGGCATAACCACACCGGAAGAAATCCCGCCCGATATTGTCCCGGTTGTACTTTTGTTTAATGATTTTGTTAATCCCCCTGTTTCCGCTAGATTTTTACTACTTCCGCCTGTTAAATTTAAGCTAGTGTATCCATAGTTATTAGTATTTAAAGGTTGTATCCCCCCACGTAATATATTCTTATTAGGTGTTAAAAAACCAGCGCCAAAACTAAGATTTACAATATTAGAAGGGGCGGAAAGCCCAAGCATAGAACCGCCCACAACTGCGCCACCTATCCCACTAGATACAGGGATTATAATAGGTTTTGCGGGCGCTACGGGGGGGGCGCTAGTAAATGGAATAAAAGAGGTTGTCCCTCCTTTTTTAGATATTCTGAAACTAAAACCTGTCTCCGCTTTAATATTCTGTGGGATTACTAATTTAAATCCATATTTAACCGAGCCACTCCCTTTATATATTGATAGTTTGCTTGTTGTCCCTGATTGTGGGGTAGGCATTATAATATTTTTCTGTGTAAATTGTCCCAGGGATTTAAGCCCATAATTATTAGAACCTGTATAAACGGTTTTTAAGTTCCCACCTGTCAATGTTTTAGTGCTAAAGTATATATTCTCTAAGAAAACCCCTTTATTAGAAAGCACGTTTAACTCTCCTAAATTGCCGTGCGGGAATGTTTCGGTTAATAATCCTTTTGTTTGTATTGTCCGAGAACCTACTTTTAAACCACCCTTAAAGAAATCGTAAGTAATTCTACTTTTTATAATCCCTCCTTTAATAACTGTATAAGAACCGCCTCCGCGTATTTGTATCTTTGAGCCTTTAAAATAAGCTGTCCCTTTTAATCCAGCAATAGATCCGCCAATACTCCCGCGGTCGGTTATTAGGGTGTTATCAAATTGTTTTATCTTAACGCTACTTTTATCTAGCGCTACATTATTCAAATTTAAAGGTTTACCAAGTGAAGCGCCGAGGGAAAAAGAGCCCACTTCTACGGCTGTTCTCCCGAGGACTTGACCTTTGGCATAGTCCCCTTTTGCGGTTATATATTGATAGCCACGCGTCCCAAAATAAGCGCCCGCCCCAGCAACGGCTATTTTATTTAAAACTAGACTTCCAGCGCCGAGAGAGGCAAAACCATAACCGCCCGCTACCATAGCCCCGACGTTTAAAGGTTTATTTCTTACATAATCCGAGGCTGTACTTAAACCACTCCCAAGCTGTGCGTCAATGGGGTGTTTTGATTCCGTGGAAAGTTGAGCCGATTTGCCCGAGATAGTAGCCAATACTCCAAAATCATCAAATAAAGCCCCGGATACTTTCGCGTTATAACTCTCAACACCTGAGGATAAAACATTACTTGAATAACTGACGGCTGGGGCTAAATCAACTATTTGGGAAGTTTTAGTATTAAAAGATTCTGTAATAGTTCCCATTCCGAGCCCGCCACCATAACGACCAGCGCCGTATTTAATCGCGTCCTCTTTTGTGTGAATTACTTTTTCCCCTTCTCTTACAGGGGCATAACCATAAAATTCTTTGCCGTCCCTTTTATCATATATCCCCGTTACCGTTGATCCTTTGGAAGTGCGCGCCTGGTACGTGGATTTTCTAACACGTGTTAAAGTGGGCACTTTCTTACTTACAGGTGACCTTTTAGAGGAGGACGCTTTTTTAAAAAATTCTAAAGCGGTAGAGCCGTGCGTATGTGATTCGTCGCCTGTTTCCTTTAAAAATTCCCCTTCTGTCCTTAAAGTTGTGTATCCAACTACTACGTTATCCTCTCTTATTGGTTCACCTGTTCTTCTGTCGTAGCCTGTAATAACATTATCCTGTCTTATTGGTCGCCTGGATTTAACGTCAACAAGTTCAGAACTTCCGACCTTTTGGATTCTTCCCCCGGTTTCAATCTCTCGGGACTTTGCAACGGGTGAAGTCCCTTTTCCGGCAAAGTCTTTTAAGAATTGGAGAGGGGTTCTCTTTTTATTTGCTTCAGCTTTTTTCTCTGCTTCTCTTTTAAGAAATTCCAGCGCTTTTTTATTTCGTGCTATTCTTTTGTTATTTTCATCGATAACATTATCCATCTATATATTTATTGATATAAGCATATTTAATTATTTCTATTCTTCACCCCCACAATCATTATTAAATAAGAAGGTATTAAGAAATTGTGAAGTTGTTATGCACAACTTTTCACCTCTTTTATCCTCCTTGTTCTTATCAAGGGGCAAGGGGGTTTATAATCATCTTTAGGGGAATATACCAGGGGAGGGGTTTCGTAGCCCTTCCCCACTTTTAAGACAATGACAAAAGGAAAACCAAAAAGGAACGGATCAGGGCGGGGAATAAGAGCAAATAAAGGGCGTGGTGGGTGTGCAAGCACTCGGAGAATTGGGAGAGGTAAATAATAAAGAAAATGGTAAAATTAAGTTTATCCGAATTACAAAAAGTTTTAACACGTTTGACAATAAATCAGCAACTACTTTGCGACGCAATAGAAAACCATAGGCACGACAAAGAGGGATATTCTTATTCTCCCCGGGTGTTTGGGCGCAAGTTTTCAGCGGTGTTTAAAGAAGAAATAGAGGGAATTTATTTACCTTAATAAAAGCCAGCGTAAGCGGTTTACAATTAGTTCACCTCTGAAGTTTACTTTTTGTTTTCCGTCGCTAAAGGTTAAACAATGAAACACAATAAACTTAAAGAAGGCGTTTTGACGGATTTTAAGGCGGGTTTATTAAAAGGGGATTTATACAAGAAAGAACCCCTCTTTAATGCAACTGCTTTATACTATACTCATATTGCTGATCTTTTACAGGGTTGCTCGTTACAATATTTAAACTGGAATGTAGAGGGGTTCTTAATTGCTATTGAGGAGTTACTTGACAATTCTATCCCTATTTTAAAACACAATAAGCATATTAAAATTGAGGATCATATAGAGAAGTTAAGAGTTTTAAGGATACGATTAGGCAATATTCAAATAATAAGAACCCAGGCGGACGAAGAAAAGGGGTTTATTATGGCGGAACTAAAGATTATTAGAAGAACATTACTCTCTTATTTAGCGCCCGTTTTAATGGCTACTAGAATGAGTTTGAACCCTGAGGAAAAACTGAGGGACGCTTTCTCGTGATAGATTTAGACTATATAATAAGGGTATTTAGAGAGGCGCAGAGAAGGGAATACGACGCGGGCAATGCTGTGAGCGGTTACGTGGGCGAGGGTAAAAGTACTTTCACTATTCAATTAATGAAGAAATATTATAAAATTGGTTCTCTCTCAGAGTTTAAAACAATGTGCAATAAGTATCTTGTTTATTCCAGAAAAGAAATACAAAAAATAACCACGACAGAAACAAAACAATTTATTAATGTGGACGAGGCAATTAACGTTTTATTTAAGCGGGACTTTATGAAGGGTGACCAAAAGAACCTTTTAAGGACGCTGGACGTTTGCCGTGATATGGGGCATATATTTACCTTTATTATCCCCTCCTTTTGGGCGCTAGATTCTCATACAGTACAAACCCGTTTAAGGTTGTGGGTTCACGTTGAGAAACAGAAGTGGGCTCACCTTTCCCGTCCTCTAAGAAATCAGTATTCTATTGATGTGTGGCATAGAACCGAGAACGAAAAAATTATAAATAAAACTAAGTCGGTGGTGAACACTTTAAACTATATTTCAACAATGGGTTTTAACCCCTTAACACCTGAGGAGTACGAGATATACAAAGAAGTTAAACACGCTAAAAGGTTAAAAGCGCAAACCGAAAAAGACGAAAAACCAGAAATTACAAAATCAGCGCTAGCAAGGTTAATTAAAAAAGCAAATAGTAAACTATCTCAGGGGGAAATCGCAAAAATAATTAAATGTTCCCAACCAACCGTCCAAAGAGCACTCAAATAATACATACATAGTGGACGGTTATATTAAATACCTTCCGTGTTTGGAAAATATTTTCAATCATTTTGAAAACAATATGATTAATAGTTAAAAGTTTTAATCAAAATGATATAATAGGTGGATTAAATGAAAGAAAGAAGGAATTTATTATTATTCTTTAGTGTAGTTTATGCTATTGGGGTTATAACAGGGGGGCTTTCAATCTTGTTAAGGTTTTCTTTATGGCTCTTATTATATATGGCTATAACCGCAGTAACTTTATATCAATGCGTAGTTCTTATAAAAAAAATATACAATGGCGAAAAGGATAATAATATATTGTAGAGTAAGTACGGAAGAACAAACCACAGAGAACCAGCGATTAACTTTAATTAAATACGCCGAGTCAAAGGGGTGGGATTATGAAGTATTTGAGGAGAAAGAAAGCACGCGGAAAACACGACCAATAAAAACCCACGTGCTTGACCTTCTAAGAAAGCGCAAATTTAAAGGAGTTTTAATTTATAAGCTGGATAGGTGGGCGCGGAGTTTGGACGAACTCATAACAGAAATAGAAGAACTACACAAAAAGAAAATAGATTTTTATTCTTATAGTGATAATTTAGATTTAGACACCGCCTCGGGAAAATTACATTTCCAAATATTGGGGGCGTTTGCAGAATTTGAGAGGGCGTTAATAAGCCAAAGAACAAAAGAGGGAATGAAAAGAGCCAAAGCCCAGGGCAAGAAAATAGGGCGACCAAAGAAAAGTATAGAGGAATACCCTCACGTGTGCGGTTTCCCAGGGTGTAGAATAAGAATAAAGAAAAATAGAGGGTTGTGTTATAAGCATAAAAAACAGATAGGCATAGTACAAAAAAAGGGACGGTTTAAGGAATAACTGAGGCGTAGAGGAGAAAACTCTTTAAACTACACCCCCCCCTTTATTGTGTGGTTTTATGTAAAAGGGGTATTTGTGACAATTTGTCCCTGTAAAGGCTGTTTTTGTCCTGGTGAAATAAAACTAATTTTGTCACGGGCATTTAAAAAAGAAGTGTGACAGGGCGGAAAAGAGGGGTGTTTAATGCTAAAAGGGGAGGTTAAGCATTGTAGAGGCATATTTAACATAAAAAGGTGGGGTGTAAGGAAATGGAGGATACAAAAAAATGGCAATATTCAATGAGGTATGGGAAGAATATCTAAATACAATACCTGCACATAATAGAAATAAATACATTAAAACAATGTGTGAAATGTTCTTTGTTAGAGGGGAATTAGAAGGGCAAAAATCGACGGGGAGAATATTCAAAAGAGGTTTAACTGGAGAATGAAACGAATAAAAAAATACCTAGTAGATAAATATAACAAATCCCGTATTGAGAAAGAGAAAGAACCAAGCAAGACCGAGGAGGCAATAAAATGAAATGTAAACACTATAAAGGGGTTGGGTGGACCTACACAATTAACGACACAGAAAAGTTGCAACTCTGCGAACAATGTACCATAAAACTAATAATGGATATTAACACACACGGGGGGCGACGGGATTTGGTTAAAGAACCGAGCAAGACCGAGGACTTAAACGACTTGACAACGGGCGACGGGGTTTATAAGGGGGCATAATGAAACCTGTAATAAGAATAATATTAATAATATTGTTTATCCCTGTCGTTGTGGGTTGCTGGTTTGTTATGTTGTTCCCGATGATGATTTCTTTATATAGGCATTTAAATAAAATGGTTCTTCGTGATATTGACGCAGCAAAGGAATATATGAATTTCAAAAAGGCAAGATGAAACAAGAACACGGCATTTTATTATTGGCGATCTTAATGTTTATCTTTATGTGTTTTGGTATGTTTCTCAGCTACACCGCAGAAACCCGAGTTTCTGAAATGCGTATTTCTGTTATAAATTACTACACGGATAACTATATTTGCCGTCCTAAAAGCTACCCTGAATTAGGGGCATTTCCCTTTAATATTTCTAGTTAGTTTATTTTTTTTTATTTATTTAATTTATTTTTCCACAAATAAATTTATATCAAACTATGTATATGTATATACAAATATTAAATATGCTATATATATATATACCCTGAAAAATATATTAAATTAAAAAAAAATAAAAAGAAAACATTAATAAAGCCTTACTCCCTTCTAATGTTTATAATGGTGACACACCAACGAGACAACCAAAAAATGAATAAAAAGAGGCACTAAAATGAACCAATTAAAAATTTCTGACCTGGG
>Ga0222657_1000500_pt1 | contig 18642 bp, 18 predicted proteins | sample AntAcemetagen474_FD_179858 | JGI IMG/M metagenome (GOLD analysis project Ga0222657, IMG submission 179858) | Saline water microbial communities from Ace Lake, Antarctica - #474 | ecosystem: Environmental > Aquatic > Non-marine Saline and Alkaline > Saline | place: Antarctica: Ace Lake... | reverse complement strand
TATCCAAATTCTAGTCCCCGTATTGAAGATGTTATTATCAAAGGGAATATTGCAAAATATGGTGGTGGACTATATTGTAGGGATAATTCTCATCCAAATTTAAAGAATGTGAATGTAATTGATAATCATGCAATTGATTTCAGTCTTGGTGGAGGTGGAATTTACTTAACAAGTCGGTCCAGTCCAAGTTTAGAAAACATCATCTTAAGTGAAAATGAAGCTTATTACTGGGGTGGGGGAGTTTGTTGTGAAGATAATTCATTTCCAACTTTTAATAATGTTATTCTAAGTGAAAATTCTGCTATGAGAGGAGGAGGATTGTATTGTCATTATTTCTCTAATCCAAGTTTAACCGATGTAACCATCATAGGAAATACTGCCGGCGAAGGTGGTGGAATTTGCTTAGAAGCCTATTCTGATGCAAGTTTAATGAATGTAACTATTCTTGAAAATCTTAGTAGCCGTGGTGGAGGTCTTTATTTTTGGGATTCAAGCCCGACCTTAAATAATGTTATTATCAATGACAATATCGCGAATGGACAAGGTGGAGGTATTTACTGCGTTGGGCTTAACATTGCGGGTAACTTCATTTTTTCAAGTCCTGTTTTGAACAATGTTACTATAAGCAGGAATATATCATTGGAAGATGGTGGTGGTATTTATTGCTGGGAATGTTCGAATCCAACATTATTAAATTGTATTTTGTGGGATAATACTCCCCAAGAAGTGTATTTTTCTCCCGAAGGTGATTCTATTTCTATTACAATTTCTTTTTCTGATGTTCAGAATGGAGAAGCTGGAATCGTTACAAATAACAATGGCATAGTTAATTGGTTAGAAGGAAACATTGATGCACTACCATTATTTGTGGATCCTGGTAATGGAGATTATCATTTAACTGAAAATTCACCGTGTATAGATGCTGGAAACCCAAATTATCCTCCTGATCCTGATGGAACAATTGCAGATATGGGAGCATATTATTATGATCAATTAACTGATATTGATAATACTGAGTTTCAGATTCAAAGATTAACATTGAATAATTATCCAAATCCGTTCAATCCTACAACAATAATTGAGTTTTCAATTCAAAAGGAAGCTAAAGTTGACCTTGTAATTTTCAACATAATAGGCCAAAAAATCAAAACGTTAGTTCACAATGAATTTATAAAAGGTGTTCACTCCACTATTTGGAACGGTGATGATGAGTCTGGAAAACTAGTTAGTTCTGGTATTTATTATTATAAGTTGAATATTAATGGCAAAACTAAAGTTGTGAAAAAGTGTTTGCTATTAAAATGAATAAGATGCTGCTAACAAGCGTGTCGTCGGTTTGGTCTTGCGGTGCTGTTTGCCTGAATCGTTCCGATCCCGCCGCATACGCAAAACATTAGTTGTAATATAAAGAAAAGACCAGCCCGGAGGCAAGTCCCTTGGAGATCACTCTCAGAACAATGCTCATAAAGCGCTGAGACTGAGCAAACGTAACTAAATTAATGAAAAAATGTATTATCGATGTAAAGAAATAGGTGGGGATAAGAAAGAATTGACAAAAAGGTGAAGAAATTAAATAAAAGTTTAAACATTGAGGCGAATACTGTTTTTACAAATGAAATTGAGCGGAAATAGATGTGGAATAAATAAAGAGTGAATATATGGAAATACCTAAAAGAAAAAAAAGGAAAAAAGAAAAGAATAATTATGAAAAATTGTACGAAGTACGTATACACGCAAAAATTGGGAGTATCCCCGATCTTTTTGGTAGATTTATTGGTGATATCCCCGAACTTGTTCGTGGATACATACGTTACCAAATATATTAATTAAAGAGCAAAAAATTTAAATGGAAATAGAATGAGACAAATTATATTACATAGTGTATTATTTTTAGTCCTTTTTTTTATAATCTCAGCTTGTTCACAAACGGCTGAAATCAAAAAGGTAAATGGCAACTCAATCAGTAGCAGTGAGGTTGACAAAGTAGTAAACGAATTAATGGATTCGGCCAATGTAACAGGTTTGTGCCTGGCTATTTTAAATGAGAACGAATTGGTTTATTTGAAAACCTTTGGTTATAAGAATAAAGAGATGGATGAACTGCTTGATGAGAATAGCATTATTTTAGGAGCATCTTTCAGCAAAGTTGTATTTACATATGTGGTAATGCAGTTGATTCAAGAAAAGGTGTTGGAAATTGACAAGCCTCTTTACACTTATCTCGATAACCCTTTACCTGAATATGATGAGTACAAAGACCTTGCAATCGATGATCAGTGGAAGCTCCTCACAGTGCGTACTTGTCTTAGTCATACAACAGGATTTCCAAATATCTCAGATATCGGACTGAAAATATTTTTTGAGCCCGGAACACATTATGCATATTCTGGTGAAGGAATAAGCTTATTGCAATTCGTAGTTGAACATGTCACAAAAAAAGAGCTTGAAGAATTGGCGGTTGATAGAGTATTCAAACCTCTAGGTATGAATAGGACTAGCTATATTTGGCAAGAAAGATTTGAAGACAATTTTGCTGTAGGGCATGATATTATTGAATTTCCAATTGAAAACTTTGGAAAATTTACACGTGCAATTGCTGGAGGATCATTACTTACAACCATAGCAGATTATGCAAAGTTTGTGGAAGCTATAATGCAGAGAAAAGGACTTGATGAGTATACATGGAATGAGATGCTATCTCCTTCAATTAGAATAAAATCGAAACATCAGTTCCCAACTTTTTCAAGTGAAAAAACTGATCAATATGATTCAATTGAACTATCCTATGGACTAGGCTGGGGACTTTTTAAGTCTCCATATGGTAAAGCATTTTTCAAAGAAGGACATGGTCCGGGATGGCAGAATTACAATGTTAATTTCATTGACCAGAAAATATCCATCATTATTATGACAAATAGTGACAATGGTGAAAGAATATTCAAAGATCTGTTAGAAAAAGTAATTGGTGATACATATACTCCATGGGAGTGGGAAGGATATATCCCTTACTACTTGATTGAGCCAATATCAATAGGTCGCTATTTATACGATATTAATTTGTTTCAAGGTATAGATAAGGCTATTGAAACATATAAACGAATAAGTAAAAGCTCCTCAAAAGATAGTTTTGTATTTAATGAAGGCGAACTTAACGGCCTGGGTTATCAAATGATCAGAGAGAATAAAATAGAAGCAGCCATTAAGCTTTTTAAACTAAATGTTGAAGAATACCCGGAATCGGCAAATGCCCATGACAGCCTGGGTGAAGCTTACATGAAAAATTGCCAAACCGATCTTGCTATTGAGAGCTATGCGAGATCATTGGAATTGAATCCAGATAATAATAATGCCAAAGAGATGCTGAGACAGCAGAAGGGCAACAAGTAAAGGATGCGAGGATCAAGATATAATAAGAAATGAATGAAGAAAGAGATCCGTTCCAAATACGAACATCATATGATTTTTAAAAAAACTTATTTCAAAATGGTTTTATATATTTTAAGTAGATGTTGAAATTATTGGATAATTAAATTCAAAAGAATTGCATAGGAAAAATAATACATTTGGTAACACGCAATATAGCAAAAAGCGGTGAAGTGCTTAATTGGGGAGGTTTTAGCCCGTTTCAACTTCATCTCGATTTGATAGTGAATTGCTCGCAATCCGCTTCATGCCATATTGCCACCGTTATGCCTATTGTCAGTATAAAAAATTATCTACTTGACTCAAAAGTGAATGAAATGTTTTTAGAAAAAGGTATTTAAGGAGATTTATAAAATTTTATGAATCATTTTTTAAAGAGGAGATAAAATGATAAAAGAAAAATATACGCAATTGTTGTTATCCCGCAAAATGGAAGGAATAACAACAATAGGTGTTACACACAAGCTAAGCGAAATAGTGACTGCTCCGTAAGTACTCAATATAACGTAAGTCTAAAATAACAACGTATGAAAATTACTTTTTTAGGAACAGCGGCAGCGACTTCATGTCCTTTGATGTTTTGTAGATGCGAAGTTTGTGAAAAAGCTCGAAAACTAGGTGGCCGTGATTTTAGAAAGAGGTCATCTTTACTCATCAATAGAGATTTACTAATTGATCTTGGTCCAGATATTATGTCCGCTTCCTTCATGCATGGGATTTCTATCGCAGACGTTAAATATTGTCTGCAAACTCACTCGCATTCTGATCATTTTGACGCATCTCATTTGAGTACTCGCATTCCTGAATATGCAACTGAAAATGTTCCTAATCTTGATCTCTATGCTTCAAATGCTACCCTTAATAAAATGTCCGAGATGTTAAGAGCAGAAGGCTACATCAAGGATATTCTTGATCCTGTAGAGCAGAAGCGATTATCCATTAATGTTTTCCCCATAAAACCTCTTCAATCTTTTACAGTAGATAAATATCAAATCTCTGCATTTTCAACGAATCATGATAAATCAGTTGATTCGCTTTTGTATTCAATAACTGAGAATAATTATACAATTTTCTATGGCACTGATACAGATTTGATTCCTGAAGAAACATGGAAAGGTTTCCATGATAAGAATTTGCGATTTGATATTGTCATACTCGATTTAACATACGGACTAAACATTGATGGGGGTGGACATTTGAATGCTAATCAGTTTATTGATCATATCCAGAGAATGCGAGATGAGAATCTTTTGAAAAAGAATGCTCGTATTTTCGCTACACATATATCACATGAAGGAAATCCTATCCATTCTGAAATGGTAGAATATGGCAAGAAATATGGGTATGAAGTTGCTTATGATGGTTTAACAATATGATTTCAAAATATTTTTATGAATAGACGTAATAAAAAACCAACAGCTCATTTAATATGTGGATTTATTGGTGCAGGAAAGACCACATTTTCTAAAAAACTTGAAAAAGAAACTGGTGCTTTGAGGTTTACCAAAGATGAATGGCTCATACGCATTATAGGAAATAATCCAACCATTGATAATTTTGATGTTTACGACCAAAGGATGACCGATTTAGTTTTTGATATTGCCTTTCGATGTTTAGAAGCCGGTAATGACATTATCCTAGATGATGGAATTTGGGTAAAATCTCAAAGAAAAGAGATTCATGATCGTGTTAAAAAAGTTGGAGCTATACCAAAACTTTATTACCTCAAAATTTCTGATGACACCAGAAAAGAGCGAACCATTAAACGTACCGAAAATCCACCAAAGGATGCTTTTAAAATTGATGAAACAGTGTATGAATCTTATAAAAAATATTTTGAAGCTCCAACTGAGGATGAAGAACCCATCATAATTGAAATGAAATTTTAAAATAAGACTGATTTTTGATAGAATAGGCATAACAAGCAGCTCCTCAAGCCAGTTTTCGTCAAATATAACTTGAATCTACGATTCAACTGATTGACTTTTGAACGTTGATCATAGAAGGCTCGTGGCAGCTGCGAAACATTAGACGAAAAACTAAGGAGATTTTATTTCATGAGAGCAGAGTTTCAAATATTAGTAATTCCATATAAAATAGTAACCGGCAAAGCTAAATTTGTAATATTTAAAAGAAAAGATATGTGTGTTTGGCAATTTATTGCAGGTGGGGGAGAATTTTCAGAAACACCAATTGAAGCTGCAAAGCGTGAGACATTTGAGGAGTCTGGTATAAAAAAATCACCATTCTTTAAACTCGATACGGTAACAATGATTCCTGTAAGTTGCTTCAAGGATCATCAGAACAAACCTGGTCTATATGTTATTCCCGAGTATTGTTTTGCAGTAGAATTATCAACGATAGAAATAAATTTATCAAATGAGCATTCTGAGTATTTATTAGTTGATTATGATACTGCAATAGAACATATTCGCTATGATAGCAATAAGACTGCGATATGGGAATTAAATGAGAGAATAAAAAATGATGATCTTAACGCACCTGAGTTCATCGCCTAACAAGCGTGTCGGCAGTTTGGTCTCGCGGTGCTTTTTGCCTGATCCGCCAGCTGGCGGATTCAGGGTTTGGATTGTTCGCTCAAGACGGAATCTTTCCGATCCCGCCGCACACGCAGAACATTATCGGTAAGATCATTAAAATATATAGATTTTGGAAGTAAAAAAAATAATTATTTATACCGTCTCTAAACTGTTTTCGTTTCGTATAAATTGGATATTTCACAGGATTAATGAAGCAAGAATTATTTTTAGACAAACTGTAAATTTCATACAAAAAAATTTAATTCAATCATAAAACATAAAAAAAATTCTTGACTTAAAAAACTCCAATCCAATTTTTAGAACCAGTATTCTAATTCTAAAAAGGAGAAGTAATAAATATGAATTTAAATCCTGAATCATTAAAGATAAGTAAACCAAAGCAAGCTCGCAGTAAAAAGACAATGGAAAACATCTTAGATACTGCCCAACAGATGCTGATCGACAGAACCTTTGATAAAGCCAGCATTCAGGAAATTGTTAAAAAAGCAAATTCATCTGTAGGATCTTTTTATTCTCTTTTCAAAACCAAAAATAACCTATTAGAATGTTTACTTGATCGCTACCAGGATTGGTTAATTGAGATAGTTCAAGAATATAGTAAACAAGATCTTCCTAAGGATATAGTTAGTCGTGCTACACTTTTCATCAAAGAATACATTAAAGTTAACCAACAAGAAAGCGGAATGTTACGAGCAAGATATATTTATAATGTTACAAAATTGAAATCAATTCCTGAAACTCGATTAAAAAAAAATGAACTGTATCAGCAAGAAATAGAACGTTTATTTGAACCATGTATGCACGAAATAAATCACCCCAATCCTAAAAAAGCCCTAACTTTCATACTAATCTTACTTGATATTTTTATTGGAGAAAAAATCATCTTTGAAGAAGTTTCCAATAAGAACAAAGATGCCTTAAATCATCAGGAATTGCACGATGAGTGTTTACGTCTTTTTTTAAACTATTTAGAAATCAATTATGAAAAGGAATAATATAAATGAAAAAAATTAAAGAGATCTTTCAAAAGCGTCCTGTATTAATGTTTTGGATTTTAGCTATTCTGCTGGCTACTGCCTTGATTCCTGTTGCTATAATCATTTTTACGAAGTTTCCTGATTTTGGCAAAGATATCGATGTCGTAACTGATGGTAAAGGATACAACACCAACATTCTTTATTCGCTCCCGATTGCCTTAAAAGTGTCAGGAGGAGTCTGGTTTGCTTTCATTTTGCTGGCCTGGCCTGCTACAGCTTCAGTTTCGGGAATTATCTCGTCCTTCATCCTGAAACAAAAAGCAGGAATAAAAGAATTATTTAAGAAATTCAGATTCTGGGCACCGGAATTATCCGCAAAAAAAGGGATTAAGATTTGGTTACAGGCAATTTTACTGGCTGTTAGCATCAATGTTGTGTTTTCAATTCTGAGAAATTATATCAGTGATGTGGGGCCACAAGAATTTTTCAAGATCAATACTGTTTATACCGTATGGGAAATAATCTTCATTTTCATAACAAGTCTATTTTTCGATGGTGGCGGATTAATGGAAGAGATCGGTTGGCGAGGTTTTGCGCTCCCCCGCTTGCAAATGAAATTCACTCCTCTAAATTCCAGCATAATCTTGGGAGTTATGTGGTCATTGTGGCATATTCCGGTAAAAATAGATGTATTGATTTCTAGTCCCTTGTCATATTTCTTCAGTTTTTATTTCATCTTCACCCTCGTCTGCATACTGTATTCTATTGTCATCACATATTTTTATAATCGTTTGGGAGGCAGCATTCTCATCGGTGTGGCTTTTCACGGTTTGATGAATGATTCGACTGGACTAAAAACAATCTTTAATGCAGATTCTCTGGTAATCAATGATTTCGTCGATACAGGACTTTTAGCAATCATTTTTATGGCAGTTGTTTTTGTGATCCTTTATAAAGAGGGCCCGATGTTAGGTAAAAGGGAAACTAAATAATTGTAATATCCTAACGATAACAAAAGCCTCCACAACGCTTTCGCTAACGTGGCAGGCAGTTCACATTAGGCGCAATTGTGCTTAACATAGTATCCTCGATGAATTCGTAACAGATCTTTACAATATATTCTACGAAACTTGAGAAAAATATTCTCCGATCACGTTTTCAGTTTTTTCTTCTTTGCTGCCGGGAAGAGAATATTATTAAGTATTAACCTATAGCCCGGTGAATTCTTATGTAATTCAAGAAGTGTGGGGGGATCGCCGATTCTATGCTGGTAATCCTCAGGATCGTGTCCTCCATAAAAAGTGAATGTTCCTCTGCCGAAATTTCCATGAAGATATTTAACCTCATCCAGCCCCTCAACTTCCCCGAGAACAAGAACACTATTTTTTACAAATTCCTTGTGATATGAAGTGGTCTGACCGAGAAAGCCGTTCACTACATTTACGTGGCACTGTGTGAGCATTGTGGGAACGGGATCATACTTTGCTGAAAATTGGAACAGCGTAAAATAATCTGCTTCGGCTCCTCTTATTTGTGCATAGTTACTTGCATCAATGCTTGAGAATTCATATTCATAAGGATTCTTAACAAGAGAAAAGTTTTCAAAAGCAAATGTTCTTTCAAAATCGAGCTTTTGCTCGGCTTGCGGGTCCATAGGATCACCGTCAAAAGGCACATCGCAAATATCCACACCATAAGCTGCCTGGGCAATGTCATACGTGTCTGTTGCTGCACACATTGCAAAGAGAAATCCCCCATTGCGGACATATTCCCGGATCATCTGCACAACTGCCTGTTTGAGCTGCCATACCTTGTCGAATCCAAGTTTGTGAGCAAGCTCTTCATCGATCTGCTGTATCTCCTTGTACCAGTTTGTGCTATGAAATCCCGCATAGAATTTTCCGAACTGACCGGTGAAATCTTCATGATGAAGATGAAGCCAATCATAATCTTCGAGTTTGCCCTGAAGTACTTCTGCATCATAAACTGTATCATAGGGAATCTCAGCATAAGTCAGCGCGAGCGTGACCGCATCGTCCCATGGCTCACCGGCAAAACCTTTCAGTTGTCCTGCCTTGCTCTCCGGGAGTGTGTACACTGCGATTTTCGGAGCTTTTTCAAGATAAACGATGTCCATATTGGATTTTTCGATTGTCTGCTCTATAGCAAGATAATCCATTGGAGAAATGTGATCGTAGGAAACACCTTTCAGTCGGCACAGAACCTCAAATTCATCAGTTTCGGGTATTAAAAATGAGCCCCCCCTGTAATTCAAAAGCCATTTCCCATCATAGCCCTTCTCAAGTGTTTTATAAACTATGCCATATGCCTTGAGGTGGTCGGTTTGAGAGAAATCCATTGGAATGAGAATTTCTGAATATACTAAAAAAGGAATGAAGATAATGAGGACAAAGATCGTTATTTTTTTCATTTATACAAACTCGCTTAATATTTCGTCAGACACAAAGAGTGCCTTTTTTGTTAGTTTCAGATGATCATTCTCAACTGTCAAATATCCGAGCTTCGAGTACTTGTCTATTATATCAGAATATTCGATAATTACATCAAAACCAAGTTCCTTTTTAAGATAAGACAGGGGCACACCTTTTGTCATGCGAAGACCAAGAAAAATCATATCAGAGATGTATTCTCTCTTCGAAATCAATTTTGAGCTTTTGCATACAGACTGCTCGTTTTGCATGTTGTTGATGTAGCGTTGTACATCCGAAATATTTTCTTTGCGGGTCATGTCATAAAATGAATGCGCTGCTGCCCCGCATCCTATATATTCCTTTCCCTTCCAATATGAAATATTATGCTGAGATTCATATCCTTTATTCGAAAAATTGGATATTTCATACTGATGAAAACAATTATCTTCAAGAAATGATAACATCGAATAATACATCTCTTTTTGAATATCTTCAGAAGGAAACGTATAATGAGCCCGTGCATCAAAAAGTGGTGTCCCCTTTTCCAGAGACAGGCAGTAGGATGATATGTGCTTTGGCTCCAGCTCGATAGCTCTTTGCAAACTTTTCATCAGTGTGCCATGTGTTTGCACAGGGATTCCATACATCAAGTCGAGAGAAATGTTTTCAGTGCAATGATCTCTCACAATTTCGAATGCTGGTTGGATATCTTTTTCGGAATGAATCCTTCCAAGAATTTTCAGTTCATTGTCATTAAAAGATTGCACGCCCATGCTCACGCGGTTTATACCAAGAATATTCCAATAACGTGATGCGTCTTTTGTGATAGATGCCGGATTTGCTTCGATAGTTACTTCAATGTTTGGAGAAATAGAAAAAGTGTCATTGATACCAGAAAAAAGCGAGAAGAGAAGCGGGAAAGACAGAAGAGAAGGAGTTCCTCCACCTATGTAGATAGAGGTTAAAGCATAGTTTTTATTTTTATATTGTGATATTTCTTTTGTAAGTGATCGGATATAGTTTTCAGCCAGTTTTGCATCATATGTAATAGAGTAAAAATTACAATAATTACATTTCCTTGTGCAGAAGGGAATGTGTATATAGAGAGAAATTTCTTTCACTTTGCGAGCAAGCTTTTGATACGATACTGTTATTTCGGGATCTTGAGTATTCTGCTCCACCTGATCTTATGATGATCTCCCATTGACCAGTAAATGATCATGGGAACACCTTTTATATATTCCCTTTCAAGGAATCCCCAGTAGCGGGAGTCATTACTGTTATCCCGATTATCACCCATGACAAAATAGCTGCTGTCCGGCACAATAATGGGTCCGAAATTATCCCTGCTTCCCATGAAATCATTATTAATATATAGGCGCCCCTGCTCGCGTGGAATGATTCTGAAATCGGTATGCTGAGCGTAATTCTCTTTAATATGCTTCCCGTTAATATACAAATTTTTATCTATGAGTTGTAATGTGTCACCAGGTACGCCAATGAGACGTTTGATAAAATCTCTACGCTTGTAGAATTTGAAGAAGAAGTTTTTCTTATCCCAGTAGATAGGTCGAATGAGTTTAGCATATCTTTCTGCAGGTTCAGGGTTGTAGGGATCTTGAGGGAATTTGAAAATAATGGGTTCGAACTGCTTTGGTTCTCTAAACCAGTAAACAAATTTATTTGCTATAAGCTGATCGCCTTTTAGAAAAGTACTTTCCATAGATTCAGATGGAATGAGGAAGGTCTCTATGAGAAAAGTCCGAATGATAATTGCGGCAATGCCTGCAAAGATGATCGCTTCGATCCATTCACGCAGTACGGATTTCTTTTTCTTCAAACCTTTTCTGTCAGTTTTTTTATCTCTAGGTTTAGCCATTCAGTTTGTCTCCATCCTTTGCATTATGATTTGTGTTTTTTGCCGTTTCCGAGGTAATCTCGGCAGATCCGCTCTACTTCACGGAAATTAACTTTACCGGTTCCCATCATTGGAATGTCCTCTATAACGTGGAAATCTTTTGGTATGGCTATGGAAGGAAGATCCTTTGCCATTTGTTTTTTGATTTTTTTGAAATCGACTTCAGCGGTAGTGAGAGCTGCGACGATATCTGCGCCCTTTGTGGGATTAGGAACATCCACGACACAGCAGATAACATTGTCAGGCAGCAATTTATTAAGAACATCTTCGACCTTTACCAGAGAGACCATCTCGCCGCCGATCTTTACAAATCTGCGCAGTCGTCCACGATGCCAGAGGAATCCGTCCCCATCCATGATGCCCATATCACCTGTATCGTACCAGCCATTATGGATACGGAGAGAGGTTTCTTCAAGATCTCCATAATAGCCCTTCATTACATTGTCACCCTTCACAACGATCTTTCCTTCTTTGCCACGAGGGAGTTCTTCATCAGTTTCTCTGTCAATAATTTTGACCTTAACTCCTGGAGAGGGTTTTCCGATGCTGCCAGGCTTGTTCGCCTCCTTTGCATTAACAGAAATAAGTGGACTTGTTTCTGTGGTGCCGTATCCTTCAAGGAGTTCGATGTCGTGGTGTTTTTTATATCCCTCGCGCAAATGAACAGTGAGTTTGTCAGCGCCAGCAACTGCAATTCTTACTGAAGAGAAATCTCCGGGTTGAGAACGTTTCAGGTACCCATAGAAGAAGGAAGGAGTGCCAATCATGATGGTAATTTTATATTTTTTGATTGAATTAATTATATTATTATATTCAAGCGGATTTGCATGAGCAACGATCGCAGAACCAACAAAAAGAGGTATCCAGAAATTGGTCGTTAGCCCAAATACGTGGAACAGGGGGAGATTTCCTAAAAAGATGTCTTCATGGGTAAATTCAAAAACTTCGGTACACGCTTTGATGTTGTGAAAGATATTTTTGTGGGTGAGCTGTACTGCCTTTGGATCTTTTTCACTTCCGCTTGTAAAAAGAATGACTGAAGTCTCATCTTCGTCTCCATGATGAATAGAGTTCTGAAGCATGCCCGTTGGAAGTTTGGAGCGAAGGGCTGCCTTCAGCTTGTCTCCGGTTGTTAAAGATGCCATGATATCTTCAAGGTAGACCATGCCGGGCACAAATTTTATATTGAGTTTTTCACAAAGTTTTTTACTCGTAATGATCGTCTTAAAACTGCATTTTTCCTGGGCAAACACACAGTTATTTGCGGCGCCTGTCGAATAATTTATCATGACGGGTATTTTCCCACACATTAATGAACTGATTATTGAAAGCATACATCCGGCAGAGGTTGGGATCATTATCCCGACATACTGACCATGGTATGCGGAGAATTTCTTTGTTAATATAAGAGAGGCAATAAGCATTTTATCAAAGGTTATGTCTTTTTCTGTAGCTTGGTCGTAGATAGCTATCTTTTTGGAGAATTTTTTCGCTGTGGAAATAAACGCTTGCTGTAGTTGCATAGTGTCTCCTTACGGGCTATTATTTTATTGCGAAAAGCAACATTCCATAAGGGTATATGCAATGTCAATATTTTCATATGTCGCCTGAGGTGTTGAAAAAATTGACACTATATCAGTGCAGCATACATTTCTAATATGAATATTATACAGCAGTTCTTTATTTTGATCTTTCCCGTACTCTTTGCATTGACCATTCATGAATTCTCACATGGCTATGCCGCATACAAGCTTGGAGACGATACTGCCAAAAGGGCAGGCCGACTGACGCTCAATCCCCTTAAACATCTCGATCCTATCGGTACGATTATGCTCTTTATCGCAAAGATCGGTTGGGCGCGACCCGTTCCCATAAATCCTTATAATTTTAAAAATTTAAAATGGGATACGGCTATTGTTTCCTTTGCGGGACCGCTGGCGAATTTCATTAGTGCGATCGCATTCAGCATTCTTTTCAATCTCTTTTATTCACCCACATCACAAAATATTTTTCTTATAATAATATTTTATACGATATTTATTAACATTGCATTGGGATTATTTAATCTTATTCCAATTCCGCCTCTTGATGGATCAAAAATATTCGGGGCACTCCTTCCTGACAGATTGTATTTCAAATATCAGCAGTTTGAACGAAAGGGTATGTTCCTTTTTATAGCGATAATTTTGATCAGTAACTTTGCTGGTTTAAATATTGTTGGCAGTGTTATTCTTCCTCCCATCAGATTTTTTGTGAGATTGTTGACCGGAGTTTCTATATAAAAATATGGCAGAAGAAACGGTTCAAACAGAACAAAAAGATAAGTATAATATCAAATTACCAAATTTTGAAGGTCCACTCGATCTTCTTCTTTACCTTATACGTAAACACAAAATAGATATTTACGACATCCCGATCGCCTTTATGCTGGAGGAATATCTAAAGTATCTTGCCGTGATGGAAGATTTGAATATTTCTATTGAAGGCGAATTCATGGAAATGGCTGCAACCCTTATTCAGATAAAACTCCGTTCACTTTTGCCGAGATCAGTTGAAGAAGACCTCGAGGATCCACGTACAGAGCTTGTGAACAACCTTCTTGCATACCAGAAGGTAAAAGAAACGACAGAGATACTTTCCGGGCTTGCAGAAGAGAACAGGTATTATTTTTACAGATCAATGGATGATGATGTGCGAAAAGAAATACAACAGTCGGCAGTAAGCTATGAATTGGAACAGAAAAATATTGATCTTTATGACCTTATCAAGGTGTTGCAAAAATACATCATTCAAAAACCGCAAGAGATCTCTGAAGATATATCTCTCGATCAATACAAAGTAGAGATAAAGATAAAGGAGCTAAGTAAGCTACTTCGCAGCCATAAAAAAATACTCTTTTCAGATCTCGTAAAACATTGCAGCCGGATTGAAATAATCGCCTTCTTCCTTGCCGTACTCGAGCTAGTGAAGCGGAAAAAGGTGAGTGTATTTCAAAGCAATCAATTTTCAGACATTCATATAAATAGTAAATAAAAATTTCTAACTCCTAATTTCAAATTACAAATGAAATGTCAAAGCTTAAATGGCAAAGCATACCAAAACAAAATTTCTGATGACTAATCTTTTTATATTTGGTATTAGAAATTAGATATTTGGTTTTAGTTATTCAAATTTCCATCTAGCATTTATAAAATTTGCAATTGGAATTTAGTTATTTATTCTTATCCATCTTAGGATGCGCCTGGAACTTATCTCCTTCCTTCATCATCCTGATCTTGTCCTGCAGATCTCTTCCAAAACTTTGCATAAAGATAAGATAGCGTCCGAATTTTTCTTCACCAAGTTCATTCCGAAGTTTTTTGTAAAGCTCAGATTTCTTTTTGTCTAGTTCACTTTCCTGTGCAAGAAGGAGGTCAATATTTTTTGTGATCTTCTTTTTATCATTATTATTTAACGCAATTTCCAGTTCATTCATGATCGCATGGTGGGCTTCATAGGAATCACTCATAAGATTATCAATATCTTTAATAATTGGAAGAACTCTCATGCTTTGCTCATCGGTAAGATCAAGAGTTTTGAGAAGTTCGAGGTTCCTGAGCTGCGTTATGACTTTCTTATGCTCGTCCTTAGGGTGCATGAATCCTGGCTGAGCGAACATAGTTGTGGAAAATATCAACATTCCTATAACAAGCAGTAATATCTTTTTATTCATTATAGCTCCTAAATTATGTCACACTATTATCATACATTTTATCGATTAATTCCTGTAATTCTTCTTGGCTAAGGTCATCCAACACTTCTTCATAATACTGCCAATCCCCATAAAGAATATCATGTGTCAGGTCTTCGTTCTCGTAGATTTCCTGAAGATACATTGTTTCAAGATTGTCAAGATACCCATCACTCAATGAGATGGTTTCCGTATATGTAACATTGTCGATCACATAATAATTTTCTTTAGATTCGGGTAATGTTCTCGGTGAAATAAAGTAGATCATGAGTGCTATAAAGAGGATTGAAAAAGTTGCAAGTACGGGCTTTGCCCAGAATCGAATCCAGAATGGTTTTTCCTGTTTCTGAGGGAGGTTATCAAACCTTTGTGTGATATGCGCATGTGGAGGGACAGGATTATTTTTTACATCCTGATCAACAAACTCCTGGGTAATATCCAGGATATTCTTCCATTCCTTGAGCTCTTCTCTGCAATGTTCACACTCCAAAAGATGTGTGGCAATCCGTTTTTTCTTTTGTGAAGAAAGCTCATCGTTTAAATAATCGAGTAAAATATTTTTATCAATACATTTCATAGTTACTCCCGAAATTCGATCAGGTTTTGATTCTGTAGATCTTTTTTTATCTTTTGCATAGCAAAGAAATAATTACTTTTCACGGTTCCGAGATTCTTTTGTAATATTTGTGCGATTTTTTTAAACGGAAGCTGATTATAATATCGCATCACAAACACTTCTTTCTGGCGCGGAGAAAGAGAATTGATCAGTTTTTCGAGTGAAACAAAGAGTTCCTTTTCATGAAGAAGAGATGAGGGATTTGCATTCATCTCCGTACGCATTTCGTGGGCTCCCGGGAACTGGTTGATTTCTTTGCTTCTTTTATTGTTCATATAATAGATATGATTCAATGCGATCCTGTAAATCCAGGTCGTGAATTTTGCTTCCTTTCGAAATGAATTAATATTTTCATAGACTTTTAAAAAAATATCTTGAGTGGCATCTTCTGCATCTTCATAATTTTTCAACATCTTCAATGCAAGCAGGAAGATCTTTTGATAATTTTCTTCAATCAGTTGATTGAGTCGATTCGAATCCATGTTCTATTTTCGTTTATTTGGTTAGACGTCTTTACGAGGAAAAAGTTTAAATTCATGTTTATTCACGCTACTCTTTATGATCAAATTATACAAACGTCTGCAAATGCTGCAAGTAAATCATTAATAATATCTCTGCAAACGGAGATGCCATATCTGTAATAAATTTTGGGGGTATGCATGATTTTTTAGAAAATCTTGACAAAAAAGAGGAGAATAAGTAAAAAAAATTGGCAGTAAAATATCCGTGAAATATTTTCTATCTGCATGATGTAAATCCGAAGCGTAATCCATATTGTTTAGGCACTGATAAGATTGTTTCAGAAAAGGTTTTTTCGCTAATTTATAGTTAGTTGTTACCTGTACCTCGCTTCTCCATGAATTGTAAAATTGCATAATAAAAATGGTACATTGTTATGTAGGCGAGCAAAATTATTTAACTAAAAATTATAGGAGAAAAAGATGAAAAAATGCAAGTATTTTATAATAACACTATTTTGTTTTTTCTGTCTCACATTATTTACAGGTTATATTTACAGTAATGATTATGTTGACCATCAAATTATTAATTCGGGATTTGTTTTTTACGATGGTAAGTATATAGAAGCACCATATACAATAGAAGCAAAGGATTTAGCTGTGTATATAAATGGGAATAAGGTAACCAAACAGCTTACTTGGCCAGTTGTAAATAAATATGCATTCGATCATGATCCCGGTATTCCACCAAATGTAAACAAATACACAACTTTGGCTGAAGCAGCAAAAATGCGGGAACCCACCAAAGGTATTCCATATTATGCAGCACTCCAATGGTATTTATTCACCCATTACAATTATAATGAAGCGTTTCAAAAAACTATTGAGTATTTGAGAGCACTCCCTTATGTTAAGGGTTTATATCAGAAACCCAGTGGAGGTTGGGTTATAGAGAGTTATGCGGGTGAGAAACACCGTATTATGTTTGGTGGACCAGTTATGAGACATGTAAATGAGATCTGGGGTCCTGAGGGTAGTGGACCACCAACCAAGAATGAATTAGTTGAAAGAATCAATAAACGCGCTAAACGATATGTAAATAGACTAAAAAAAGGAGATCTTTTTATTATATTCTCAAATGATAATGAGATTTCATTCGCAGAGAGAAAAGCAGCTAATCTTTTACCTGAAATCTTACAGGTTATGAACTCAAATCTCGAAATTGAGAAGAAAGTAGATGACTTAATATCTCTTAGAGTATTTCCCAGAGTAAATAGAGAATTATGCACAGACTTTGTTAAAAATTTTTCTACAAACTCACAACTGGAAAACAGATTAAATACTGTTAGGGAAAAGATTAGGGATAAGTATGGTGCCGATGCCCTCAAACCAATTGAGAAGAATTTAGATTTAAAAATGATTAAAGCCAAAAATGAAGCAATGTTGAATGGTAACAATATTGATGAATCTGATAGAGGAACAGCATATTCCCCTGATGGATCTTTTATTTATGCTGGTTGTGCTTATACTTACGATGATGCATTTGATAATTTTTCAACAGAAATCCAGGGAGTAGTGGATAAAGTAAAAGATCAGGATTTTAATGCAACAGTTATTGAGTATAAAGACACACAATATGATAGTAGCTGTGGAACATTGACCTATGAAAATTTGAAGTCAATGAAGTATGGTGACATTTTATATTGGGCTTCACATGGATTTAAATCAACAGATGGAGGAGAATTATCATTTCTTTACCTTAAAACATTCGGTCAAGTCATTACTTGGTGTAATAACGATACGTTAATTGACGCTTGTCAGTTAATATGGGAAGTAAGTCCTGGGGATACACTTTATCCTTGGTCTCCAATAGCTAAATCAGATTGGGCTACAACTTATTGGGAACCTATCCTCACACAGTCAAAAGCAATTGCCATACTGTCATGTTGCTTTAGTTATGAAAATGGATGGGTGGCTGCTTGTGGAGGTGGCGTAAGCTTTGGTTATAATATATCAACAACCGGTTCAGCCTGTGAATACAATAATGAACAACTTTTAGGAAGAATGAATGGAACTATAGATGGAGGTCAATATAGAAAAGCATACGAGGCGTATAATCATATGCCGGAGCATAAGAAGGAATTTAAAATTGTACCAGCCACTGCCGAAATTACCTTATGCCCTTCACCAAAGAATTATTATCCTCAAGATGGTTCGGTTGTAGGTGAGACTGGTACAGGTTATTTTGAAGTGGATACTTACTGTCATGATGATGTTCCAGCTAATGAAGCTTTAACATTCGCTACTGCTGGTGTTGTTACAATTAGTAATGTTCATTGGGTTGATGCTGATAAAGTTAAAAAAATTGAATTTGATTGGGAAGGAACAGGATTCTTTGAAGTAGCTGTTACAGTTCATCATGAAAAATTTCATAGTTGGGGTGTAACAACAGGTGGGTACCATTTACTTGATGTGGACAGAATTGCACCAAATACCCATGACGCTTTGTATCATTTCACCAGTGGTG
>Ga0222657_1000498_pt1 | contig 18657 bp, 16 predicted proteins | sample AntAcemetagen474_FD_179858 | JGI IMG/M metagenome (GOLD analysis project Ga0222657, IMG submission 179858) | Saline water microbial communities from Ace Lake, Antarctica - #474 | ecosystem: Environmental > Aquatic > Non-marine Saline and Alkaline > Saline | place: Antarctica: Ace Lake... | reverse complement strand
TAACAATAGCTTATACGCCATTGCCGCAGCTCTGGCTTCGGTTAGAAAAGAATTAGTAAATTTGAAATGAAATTTTCAAATCAAAAATAATAAAGTACAACGGCAACGGCGCATAGCAGAGCCGTTGGCAGCAAGCTTAAAAAAAATCACAATCCTGCTAAACAGAACAAATGAAAAACCCACCGCACCATAGCACATTTGGTTTTTGCCGACACACATAGCCAACCCGAAAAAACCAAAAGAGCTATTTCTTTCCAACGCACCAGAATAGTTGTAATTTTGAACATTAATAAAAATAGACTTGGTAAATGACAATATTTCAAAAATCTGTAATAAAAAGACATCTGGACAACCTTGACAAAGAACAAGTTGAGAAAGCATATCAAAAATTCAGAGAGAATTACAGCCCAGCCAAGATTGAAGAAATAAAAAAACTAAAAGAAGAAGAATACCAAGATGGTTTTTTAAGAGACTTATTTGTTGATGTTTTTGGGTACATACTAAAACCCGATTCCAATTATAACTTAGCAAGGGAATTTAAGAATCAAGGAGATGGGAAAAAGGCAGATGGTGCAATATTGAAAAATGAAAAAGCAGTTGCTATAATAGAATTGAAATCCACAAAAACAAAAGACTTAAAAAGTATTACTGACCAAGCATTTAACTATAAATACAATCAGCCAGGATGTAAATATGTAATTACTTCAAACTTTCAGAAAATACGATTTTACATTGATCACGCAATTGAATTTGAAGAATTTGACTTATTTCATTTGAATAAAACTGACTTTGAATTACTCTACTTAATTCTCAATACGAACAGCATTTTTTCAGATTTACCGTTAAAACTAAAGGAAGAAACCAAGTTTCACGAACAAGAAGTTTCTGATAAACTTTACAAAGACTACTCCATATTCAAAAGCAATCTCTTTGAAAATCTAATTACAAATAATCCCAATAATGACAAACTAACTTTATTTAATAAGTCACAAAAACTATTGGACCGTTTCCTCTTTATCCTTTTTGCCGAAGATAGCGGACTTTTACCACCGAACTCAATTTCCAGAATCATAGACACTTTCCATAAGTTAACAGAATTGGATGCGTACAAACCAATTTATGATATTTACAAACAGTATTTTGGTTATATGAACATAGGCAGAAAAGGAAAAACCAATGCTGATAATATTCCTGCGTACAATGGCGGACTTTTTTACACCGATGAATTATTGGATAATCTGAAAATTGATGATAGTATTTTGATTGATGATTTATTAAAACTATCGGAATATGATTTTAATACGGAAGTTGATGTAAATATTCTCGGACATATTTTTGAACATTCGCTTTCGGAGATTGAAGAAATTACAGCTGAGATTGAAGGCACAACTACCGACAAAACCAAAAGCAAACGAAAAAAAGATGGTGTTTTTTACACACCAAAATACATAACCCAATATATTGTAGAAAATACAATTGGAACACTTTGCAACGAAAAACGGAAAGAATTAGAAATTGAAGAAATTGAGTTTGATGGTTCTTACCGTGCAAAAGATGGTAAACTTCTGACAAAAGGCAAAAAACTATATCAAAAACTTAACGATTACAAGGATTGGCTACTTTCTCTAAAAATTGTTGACCCTGCTTGTGGTAGTGGTGCTTTCTTAAATCAGGCTCTAAATTTTCTAATTGCAGAACATAAAAATATAGATGACATTATTGCAGAACTAACAAACACTACATTAAGATTATTTGATACCGATAAAGCCATTCTTGAAAATAATCTTTATGGTGTTGACATCAACGAGGAAAGTGTTGAAATCGCCAAGCTCTCTCTTTGGTTACGAACCGCACAGAAAGGCAGAAAACTATCCAGTTTAAATGATAATATTAAATGTGGGAACTCACTAATTGACGACCCAGAGATTGCAGGTGAGAAAGCGTTTGATTGGAATGTGGAATTTGAAGAAATAATGCAAAATGGTGGTTTTGATGTTGTTATTGGAAATCCGCCATATCTAAATATGACTTTGAATAACACTGATAATAATTGGTTAGAATACTACATCAATAATTATGAAAGTGTTAAAAGAGCCAACTCTAAAAATATTTATACTCTTTTTAATGAATTGTCGTCTAAGTTAATAAAAGATAATTCTATTGTTTCATTCATAATTCCAGAAGGTTTTCTAAAAACAAGAAGTTATAATGATTGTGTAAATGCAATGGAAAATGTAGGAGATATATATTCTGCTATTTACTTTGAAGATTGGGTTTTCGAGGATGCCACTACTGGAAGTATGATTTTTGAGTTTGTGAAAAATCCGGTTAAACCCAAAAAGTTCAAAGAATATTTTATGAATAAAAATAGAGAAATTTCAGAAATAGTAGTTATTGAAAATCCCGTTATTTCTAAATACGAAAAATCTAATTTTAAATCAATTGATGATTACTGTGATTTATTCAAAGGTATGGCAGTAAAAAACAGAAAGGAATATATATCAGAAATTAGAAATGAATTACCAAACGTATTTTTATTAGGTAATTGTATTGACAGATATAGTATTACGAATAGTTTTTATTGTAATTATGAAGAATTAACAATTGTTGGTGGAACAAAAAAAATCGAAAAGCATAACATAGCACCAAGAATATTGATTAGAAGAACTGGTGATTTTTTATGTTGTGTAATGCTTGCAGAACCTGCATTAACAGAAAGTACACTGTATTCTTGCTCTACAAAAACAGATTATATTGATTTAAACTATGTGCTTGCATTGTTAAATTCAAAGGTTCTAACTTACATTGTTAGACACAAAATGATAACAAACGAGCAAGCATTTCCGCAAATTATGTTGACTGATATTAAATTATTGAAAATACCATTTGTGGATTTTGATATTCAATTAAAACTTGGTGAAAAATCCAAAAATATAGCAAAAGAACAGTCATTATTTTTACATAAAAAGAATATTTTTATTAATTATTTTCAGCCAAAATTCAATATAGAAAAACTAAGTCGAAAACTACAAAATTGGCACGAATTAGAATTTGTTGATTTTATAAATGAGCTGAATAAAGCCATAAAAAAAGCTGGCAGCCAAAAAATAACTAAAAAAGATGAAATGGAATGGATGGAAGTTTTTGAGGAGAAAAATGCAGAAGCCAAAACTTTAAAAGCCGAAATAGAAAAAACCGATAAAGAAATAGACCAAATGGTTTATGAGTTGTATGGGTTGAATGACGAAGAAATTGGAGTAATTGAAAATTCCGTTTAATAACAATATACATTATGGCAAAAAATATTACATATTTACTTGGAGCAGGTGCAAGTTATAATGCATATCCTATATTAAGTGAGCAAGGAGAAAAAATGATTGAATTAGCTCAAACTTTTAAAAAATTAAAAAATGATGGAAATTTTAATGAAAATGAAAGCTTAAAATATATGGAAAGGATTTTTGAGGATATGGATTATTTTGGAAAAAAAGCAAAAGAATTTGGCACTATTGATACTTATGCAAGAAAACTATACTTAAATGATAATAGGGAGCTTGGAAAACTTAAAGTAGCAGTTAGTTTGTTTTTTACAATTTGGCAGTTAACTGATGATAAAAAATTAAAAACATTAGAAAAAAGACCAATTTTAGAAATAGATAATAGATATATTTCGTTATTAGCAACAATTCTTGAAAAGAAAGACGGAGATATTGTTATGAAAGAGAATATCAACTTTGTTACTTGGAATTATGATTTGCAACTTGAATATGCTTTTAAATTATTTAATAACAATTTAGATTTTACGGTTTTACTAAATGATTCACCACTTCAAATATGTCATTTAAATGGTTATCATGGTTTTTACCAAACATCTGGAAACGAAAAAGATTTTTTGGATAGAACTGTCTCAAAGAAAATAGAAGATATTATAAATGCAATAGGATTTATTCCTGATTCACAGAATAAAGGTAGTATTGATATTACAGGTCATATTAATTATGCTTGGGAAGAAAGCAATATTAGTTCAAAAACAAGGGCAGAAGCAAAAAGAATATTTGCACAAACAGATATCCTTATAATAATTGGATACTCTTTTCCGCCTTTTAATAAAGATATTGATAGTAGTCTTTTTAAAGAACTAAAAGGTGAAGAAATTGAAATATATTATCAGGTTCCAAATGCTTCAAAAGAGATTTTTCTTCAGTTGATTAATAAAAAAGAGTCCCAAATAGTCTTGCGAAATAAGTTAGATTATTTTTTTCTCCCTTATTCATTTTAATATTGTAACAAAACAGATGAACAACTCCGAAATACTCCTATACCAGACCGAAGACGGGCAAACAAAAATAGATGTCCGTTTAGAAGAAGAAACTGTTTGGTTAAGCCAAAAACAGATGGTTGAACTTTTTCAAACCACCAAACAAAATGTTAGTCTGCACATTCGCAACATATTTAAGGAAGGTGAACTAATTGAAATTTCAGTTGTCAAGGATTACTTGACAACTGCTTCTGATGGAAAACAATATTCAACAAATTATTACAATCTTGACGTTGTTATTTCAGTTGGGTATAGGGTTAAGTCGCACCGTGGAACTCAATTTCGTATTTGGGCGACAAAACAACTCAAAGAATTTTTGATAAAGGGTTTTTTGCTTAACGATGAAAAACTAAAAGAAACAGGACATACCAACCAGTATTTCGAGGAACTGTTTGAGAGAATTCGGGACATTCGTAGTTCTGAAAAGATTTTCTACGCAAAAGTTAGGGATATTTACGCCACTGCAATCGACTATGAAGCAACCACAAAAGCTAGCCAGTTGTTTTTTAAATCGGTTCAAAATAAAATGCACTGGGCAATTCATGGTCACACTGCATCGGAGATAATTTCGCAACGTGCCAGTTCTAAAAAACAAAACATGGGTTTAACAACATGGAAGAATTCCCCAAAAGGAAAAATCAGGAAAACAGATGTTTCAATTGCCAAGAACTACCTGAGCGAAGATGAATTAACAGACTTAAACCTAATTGTTGACCAGTATCTTTCGTTTGCTGAACTTCAAGCCCGAAATCGCAATCCAATGTACATGAGTGACTGGCTTAAAAAATTGCATGATTTTATGACACTCAACGACAGGGAGATACTGGAACATGCAGGGAAGATTTCAGCAAAACTAGCAAAAGAATTAGCAGAATCAGAATATGAAAAATACCGTCAGAAAATGATTAATATTGAAGATGCGAAAGAAATAAAAGAACTAGAAGCCGGATTGAAAAAACTCGAAAATAAAAAGAAATAAGACAATGATAGCCCACGCTAAAGCCATACACATTGCCAAGTCGCTAAAAAAGCCTACCGCACAACCAAAACTTGTCAATAAGTATGTCTTTGCCACCGCTGAAAGAACCATAGAAATAAAAAGCCAGCTGCCAACAACAAATATAGTGCATTTGGCAAATAGTGCTAAATATGAATATCTTAGCAATAAATAAAATTAGTAGTAACTTGAAAATGAAGCGTTTCAAAATGCCAAACGCACCATATTCAAACCGTTGTATGCAAGGCTAAAAAAAACACAGTGCTTTGATAGTTTGATATGTAAATTGAAATTATAAGCGGAGTAGAAAGAGCATTGAATAAGCTTTGGTGCAAGAAAAAATTAGTTTTTGCCTACCCACTTTTGCCCTTCGGGACAATTAGGGAAGCCACCACACAAATAGCACATTTGGTTTTTTTGCCAACACACATAAAATCCACCTCAAAAAACCAAAAGAGCTATTTTTTCCCACCCCTCCCAAGCTGTTGATAAGTTTGAAAAGATAAATCAGTGAATATCCCAAAAATCTAAATATATTTGACACTAATTGTCAAGTATAATTAATCAAGTGATATTTCACAAATGAAAGAAAACAAAACAATAGGCGAAATACTCCGAGAAAACAGAGAAAAAAAAAGGCTGCTTTTACGACAAGTTTCTGCCAAACTCGATATTGATACAGCAATACTTAGTAAAATAGAAAGAAGCGAACGGAAAGCGACAAAAGAACAAATATTAAAACTTGCCGAAATATTGGATTTAGATAAGGACAATCTACTTATTCAATATTTGAGTGAAAAAATACTGTACGAAATAAAAGATGAAGAACTTGGGAGCAAAGCACTAAAAGTAGCTGAGCAAAAAATGAAATACATAAGCAAAAATAAAAGCGGAAATTGATGGAATTAAAATTAGAACTATTAGAATACCAAGAAACCGCAATTAAATCAGTTGTGAATGTATTTGACGGAAACGACAAGAATACGTTTGACAATGCCTGTACGGGTGGTATTCGTTCAAATATTTGTTCACTCTCAAACGAACAATTAACCAAAAATATCAAATCAATTTTGCTTGAAAACGGAATTGATGAAGAAGTTGCGAAACTTGAAGAAGTACGAGAATTAACCATTGAAATGGAAACTGGGACAGGAAAAACTCTTGTTTACATTAAGTCCATTTACGAAATGTTTAAGCACTACGGATTTACAAAATTCATCATTCTTGTTCCTTCAGTTGCTATTCGACAAGGAGTTTTAAGTACTCTTTCAATTTTTGAAAAACAACTGGAAGAAATTTACGGATTTACACCAAAATCATTTGAATACAGCAGTAAACGACTAAACAAAGTAACCAACTTTGTGGAGGAACAGCATCCGCAAATAATGGTAATGACTTTAGCTTCTTTTAATTCAGAAGACAAAATTTTGAATCAAGCTAAAAGAGAAGACCTTTTTGCAAACATTCCTTTTATTAAAGCTATTGGACAAACAAATCCAATTATTATAATGGATGAGCCACAAGAGGGGATGGACACTTCAAACTCCATAAAACAAATAGCAAAATTAAATCCTCTTTTCAAAATCAGATATTCAGCAACACACAAAATCGCAAAAAACAAAACTTATAGGTTAACACCTTACGACAGTTACAAGCAAGGTTTAGTAAAAAAGATTGAAGTTTTAACTGTTACCGAAAAGAATGATGAAGCTACTTTAAAACTGGAACTTTCGGAAACGAAAAACGGAAAAAATCCAATTCAAGCACAAATTAAAGCTTGGCATCAAACAGCAAGTGGGAAGATTGAATTTAAGAATACAAAATGGTTAAAAGATGGAGATAATTTAGGAAAAGTAACAAATAATCCAAGTTATTTAAAATATACCATTAGCAGAATAAACAAAAGCCTAAGGACTGGAAAATGGTCTGTTAGTTTTCATAATGGTGTTGAGATTTTTGAAAAACAAGCTTCTGGAAATGTGCAAAGTGTTTGGGCTTTGCAATTAGAATGGCTCATACTACGCCACTTTACAAAAAAGCAAAAACTACAAGAAAAAGGCATAAAATGCCTTTCGCTTATTTTTATTGATAAAGTTGCCAATTATGTAAGTGATGACCCAATTATCAAAAACCTTTTCATTAAAAAATACAAAGAAATATATCCTGAGTTTCACGATAACAAAGAACCAACAGCAGAACATATTGAAAAGATTCAAGGTTCATATTTTGCGAAAACTACCAAAAACGAGTTTACAGATAATGAAACATCAATGCGAAAAAACAAAGACGTTTTTGATGCTATTTTAAAAGACAAACAAGGTTTGTTAAGTTTTGGTGATTCCATATCCAATAGAATTGAATTCATCTTTTCACACTCTGCATTGGGTGTTGGTTGGGATAACCCTAACATTTTTAACATTGCTACATTGAGCAATTCTTTTTCTGAAATAAAAAAACGACAAGAAATTGGTAGAGGATTAAGAATATGTGTAGATACTAACGGACAGCGTATTTATGACAAATTAAATGTAGATGATGCTGAACGAATTAACCAACTGACAGTAATTCCAAACGAAACCTACGAAACCTTTGTAACGCAATACCAAGAAGAAATAAAAGAGGTTTATGGTGATTCGGATGCGGGTGCTGGAATGACCCATACACACAAAGGAGAAAAACAAAATGAAATTCATTTTAAGCGTAGTGAAAATGATACCGTCAATAAAGCCTTTAAACGCTTTTGGAACGCTTTAGCTAAGAAAACTAATTACACCGTTGGTTTTGATGAAGCCTCATTGATTAAAAGGAGTAAAGAGGCTTTGAATACTATTGAAATTGCCGATTATGTAGCGGAAGTAAGTAGCCGAACCATTGGTTCAATAACAGAAGAAGGCATTGAAGATGAATTTGGAGGTAAAGAAAGCTATAAACTAAAAGCTCATTTCTCAGCATTGGATTTAGTTGAAGAACTAAGTGAAAACACAGGACTAAGTTATAGCACAACTATTGAAATAATTGGAAAAACAAATCACGAAAATTTCGCCAAAAACCCACCTCAATTTATTCATCAAGCATCCACTTTAATAAAGAATATTGAATTAGAAGAAATGATAAGGGGTTTAAATTATCATTTAACAGATGAAACTTTTCCTTTTGAATTTAACGACTTTGTAAAACAAGTTGATGACTCAGAGTACAGAGATACTCCAAATAGAGGTTTTTACAACCGAATGCTCACTGATAGTAATATAGAAAGAAGTTTTGCATTAGGGGCAGATTTAGATGATGAAATCATTTGCTTTATGAAACTCCCTGCTTATTACAAAATACCAACTCCTATTGGAAATTACAATCCCGATTTTGGTATTGTAATGAAACGCAAAAGTTTAAGGGATGGAAAAGAAAGTGAATTTTATTTTGTAATTGAAACCAAAGGAACAAACGACATCAACGATAAAAAAGCTCTAAAAGAAAGTGAGATTTATAAAATTGAATGTGCCTTAAAGCATTTTACCACATTAGGAGTAGAAGTACAATACAAAGCACCTGTTAAAGATTATCAATATTTTAAAACAGAAGCTACCAAAAACATTAACGCATTAATTGAAGAAGCATAATGAGCAACGATAAACAAAACACTGAGAATCCATTGGAAAACGTTCAATCTCACGATTGGAACAAAGAAAGATTGGAGCAATTAAAACAGTTAATGCCAGACCTTTTCACCAATGATGGTAAACTTAACATTAGCGAACTCAAAAAAGTAATTGACCCTAAAAGCGTAAACGAAACCGAACGTTACGAATTTAGATGGTTTGGAAAAAGCAATGCTAAAAGAGAAGCTTTTACCCCTACCGATGCTACGCTTGTTTATGATGAAACAAAAAGTATAAACCCTGCTGAAAGCGAAAACCTGATTATTGAAGGCGAAAACTTAGCAGTGCTGAAATTACTCAGCAATAACTATCGAGAGCAAGTTCAGTGTATTGTCATTGACCCACCCTACAATACAGGTAAGGACTTTGTGTATTCTGATAAATTTAACCAAGACAAAAAGGAATATTGGGAAGATAACGAAACAACAGAAAATGGATATAAAATAGATACCAATGCAGAAACTGATGGTCGTTATCATAGCAAATGGCTAAATATGATGTATAGTCGATTGCTAATTGCTAGACAACTTTTGAGTTCCGATGGAGCAATTTTTATTGCTATTGATGACAATGAAGTCCATCATTTAAGAAAATTATGTGATGAAGTCTTTGGGGAGGATAATTTTTTAGGGAATATTGTATGGAAGCATACAGAACAAAGTAAAAATGATGAAAAATATTTTTCTCGACAATACAATAATATAATGGTGTTTAGAAAATCTGAAGCGATTGAAAGTTTTAGGTTTCCAAGAACAGAAGAAGACAACGCAAATTATTCCAATCCTGACAATGACCCTGAAGGAGAATGGAGAAGCGGAGATACAAGAAGTCCAAATTACAGAAAGACTTTATTATTTGATATTACGACTCCAAGTGGTAAAACAATTGCACCACCTGAAAATGGTTGGAGATGGCAAGAATCAGAAATTTTATCAAAAATTGAAAACAAAGAAATTTTTTTCAGTGATGACGAAACAAGGATAATCAGAAAAATTTATCTGAAAAATCAAAATGGTAGAGTTGCTGAAAATATTTGGCAAGGCAGTCTTTTTGGAACCACAAGAAATGCCAATACCGAAATCAAGAACATCTTTAATGATGAAGTGATTTTTGATACACCAAAACCAACATCGTTGATTAAAATGGTTGTAAATCTATTTTTCAATGAAAAAAACTTTAAGAACCTTTTGATTTTAGATTTTTTTGGAGGTTCTGGAACAACAGGTCAAGCAATAACAGAACTTAATCAAGAAGATGGTGGAAACAGAAAATACATTTTAGTGCAACTCCCCGAACAAACAGATGAAAAAAGTGAAGCTTACAAAGCAGGTTACAAACTTATTAGCGACATCACTATTGAACGTAACAAACGAGTAGTTGAAAAAATCATTAAAGAAAAGAAAGAAGCGACACCTAATTTGTTCAGTAAAAAAGAAAGTGAGCATGAGCAATTAAAAGGTTTAGGATTTAAAGTATTCAAACTTCAAAAATCAAACTTTCCAAGAGTTGAGTTTGCCCCTGACCCTGAAAAAACAGAAGAAGAAAATATTGAACTACTTAAAAAATACATTAAAGACAAAGAAGCACAATTGGTTTCTGCTTTTAATAGAGACGAATTGATAACTGAAATATTAATCAAAAACGGTTTCAAACTCAATTACACTTTAACAAAGCAAGAAGAATTTAAGAAAAATGAAATTCTGTTTGCTACAGATGGCGACAAAGAAACGCTAATCTGTTTAGATGTAGTTATTGCAGATGAAACTGTAGAGCATTTCAAAACCCATACAGACCAAAAATTAATTGTATTGGAACGAGCCTTAGACACCACCAAAAAATGGAATTTAAAACACACTATGGGCGATAAGTTTAATGCTTTTTAAGGAATGACTAATGAAGTAACCATATATTTTAACAGTCCAATGGTTTCGTTAAAGAATTATGATACTGTTGTAAAGATAATAAGATGTGGTTGCGTCCATACAAAATATGATTGGAATAAGAAAGCCAACGCTAAAAGTCATACACATTGCCAAGTCGCTCTAAAAGCCAACCGCACGAGCCAAAATTTGTCAAAGAGTATGCCTTTTGCCAACGCTTTTTTTGCCGACCCTAAAAACTAATTTTTTCGGAAACAGCAGTGCTTCGATTGAACGGATTTTGGATTGCAGTAAATTAATAACTAACTGTTAATGAATAAAGCCCAGCATACAACACGCTATATAAATAAATTGGCAGTCAGTGGTTTGCGATGGTTTGAGCTTTTAATTAAGCTTGTGCTAAATTGCAACGTAAGTGCTATTAAATGCCAATCAATTCATATAGCCACCGTTACAGGGCATATTGACCGAAAAAATAGAACCTTGGGTTAAAAATGAAAAAATGAATCTTTAAGAAAAGAAACCTAACTTCTTCAAAAGACATTTTGCCTTTTGAAAATGCAGGTTCTGAATTGAATTATCGTTCATTGAAAAATCTGTCATTCAGAAAAATTTGGAATTTTAAATAAATCCTGACTAGGAATAATCCCAGCCATGACTTGAATCTGGAGAACATCAAATACTATGGCTTCGTTTCAAATTGAATTGCAAGAATTGTATACGGCAAGAATAGAAAATATGACTAAAATAAATATTCAGGTTTCAATTTCAAGCCAATGACTGACAATTTGTTGTTGTAAAAATCAATGAACTTTTCTTGAATTGAAATAAATTTATCTGAAAATACCGAATTATCTTCAAAACTATTTGTAATTTCACAATCTGAATTTTTAACTAAAATGACAGAATATATTAACAATGTTGCAATTGCAAAGAACTGAAAATAATAAAAATACGCCCTGTAACAAACGCTAAAAATTAATTGCCTGGAAAGCTGTAATATCAAGGCTTACAGTCCGTTTCAAGTCTGTAGTCACAGACAAGAAACTTCTTCGCAACGGCAACTAATCTTAGCGCAAACCGTTACAGGGCATTTTGAAGAATGAACAATTAAAAAATTAAAAAAAGAAGACATAGACTATGAAAGGAACACAATATGAAATTTTTGACGATCTGACTTTTGAGTCAAAAGTTATTGAGACCAAACAAGGAAAAGTAGAGTATTTTTTAACAGATGAAGAAAATAAAGATAAACCTGTAGTATTATGTTCTCATGGAGGAATTGGTGGAGTTGATCAAGCAAGATTGATGCTTGAATGGGTCAATAAAGATAAATATAGGCTACTTTGTGTATCGAGACCAGGTTATCTTTTAACACCTCTTGAGAGTGGCCAAGGTATAGAAGGACAAGCAGATTTATTTGTAACACTTCTTGATTCATTAGCAATAGAAAAAATATTTATGGTATCAGCATCTGCTGGTGGACCTCCAGCATACACATTTGCCATGAAATATCCTAAGAAACTTTTTGGTCTAATCGCAATTGACAGTGTAAGTGGGTTTTATGATATGCCAGAAACAGTAGGTCCTATTAGTGCAATGTTTTTTACAAGCAATTTGGGTCAAAAAATATTAAAAACTATAGGAAGAAAAAAACCAGAGTGGTTTGCATCTGAAATATTTAAATCCGAGTCATATTTTACAAAAAATCAGTTACGAAAACATGTAAACTATGTTACAACCGACGATGATGCGAAGAAATTTATGCAGGCTTTTATGAATTCAATGAATCCGTATAATACAAGAAAACCAGGGACAGAAAACGATATGGAATTATATAGACTTTTGACTCACCTGGAAGTTGAAAAAATCACAGTACCCTCTCTTATTATACATGGCACACACGATGCAGATGTAAAGTTTTATGACGGTGTTTATGCTTATGAAAATATTAAAAATGCACAAAGATATTGGATAGAAGAAGGTTCTCATTTAGGTTTCTGGTTGAGTGAAGACTCTAAAAATGCACAGAGTTATGCACAGAAATTTTTAGATAGCATAAATGACATCACCTAACACTTCGTGCGGGACAATTTATTGAAAGGTAAAACCTTTCATTGTTCAATTGATTTTAAAAAAAAGCAAACAGAAAAAGATTACAAACGCCTTGTAACACACAATATAAAAAATTGGACAGATAGTGCTAAATATGAGCAATTTAACATTAAATAAACAGTAGTGTAAATTGAAAGATTGGTGTTTCAAAATGCCCAACTTTTCATATTGCCATCCGTTACAGGGCATATTGACCGAAAAAATAGAACCTTGGGTTAAAAATGAAAAAATGAATCTTTAAGAAAAGAAACCTAACTTCTTCAAAAGACATTTTGCCTTTTGAAAATGCAGGTTCTGAATTGAATTATCGTTCATTGAAAAATCTGTCATTCAGAAAAATTTGGAATTTTAAATAAATCCTGACTAGGAATAATCCCAGCCATGACTTGAATCTGGAGAACATCAAACACTATGGCTTCGTTTCAAATTGAATTGCAAGAATTGTATACGGCAAGAATAGAAAATATGAGTAAAATAAATATTCAGGTTTCAATTTCAAGTCAATGACTGACAATTTGTTGTTGTAAAAATAAATGGACTTTTCTTGAATTGAAATAAATTTATCTGAAAATACCGAATTATCTTCAAAACTATTTGTAATTTCACAATCTGATTTTTTAACTAAAATGACAGAATATATTAACAATGTTGCAATTGCAAAGAACTGTAAATAATAAAAATACGCCCTGTAACAAACGCTAAAAATTAATTGCCGGGAAAGTTATAATATAAACATTTACAGTCCGTTTCAAGTCTGTAGTCACAGACAAGAAACTTCTTCGCAACGGCAACTAATCTTAGCGCAATACGTTGGGCAACATTCCCCACATCACGAAAACGAGATTAATTTCTCTTGCTAACGTGAAAATTTTAGGGAATTTTTAAAAATAATTGCAGTGAAAAATCAAGGAACTGACCATGAACAAAGAGGTACAGAGTAAAAACAACAAAATTTGACGTTAGTCTCAATTGAAAAAAAAATAAACAACATAAAACATTGATTTTAATTGAGAATAAGTCGAAAAAAAAATAATGTCGAATATTGAAAATAAAGGAGAACAAATTGACACGTCCAGACTTTTCGTACAATTCAACAAACCCGGATTCAATAAATTTTTCAACGGATAAAAAAGAAAATATTATCATTAACAAAAACTTAAATATTATGAGAGCATTTATGAGATTTACCGGAATCAGTGTAGCAATTCTTTGCTTCGTATTAACAAGTTATTCTCAAAACAAACCAAAAGCAACTTACATGGTTGGCAAATCAAAAGTGTCTGTTTGGGAAACGGAAAAACAAGGAGAATTTGGAAAGTTTACAACAAAAAATTTCAAAATTGAGAAAGTCTATAAAAAAGGAAAAGAATGGAAAACAACGAATTCATTCAATTTAACAGAATTACTCCAATTAAGAGCGGCGATTGACAAAGCAATTAACGAAGAAGGAGTAATAGTAAAAGAAACAGATAATCCAGAAAACAAAAAAACTGAACAAAAAGAAAAGTAGTTTGACAAATATAAAGTGGAATGAAAAAGTTACCGAATTGAATAAAAATCAATGTTGTTTGAGAACTAATTCAAAATCGACAACTATTTGTACAGTCTGGAATTGACTTTACTGAATTGAAAAAGATGAATAAACAACGTTGCCCAACAATGTATATAGTTTATGGCGGGTGAAGTGCTAAATATGAACATTTTAGATATAAATAAACATTGGTGCAAATTGAAAGATTTGTGTTCCAAAAACCGCCACAAACCATATACTGACCGTTGGGCGTCAGTTTGAGAAAAATGCAAACACAGAAGAAAAATGACCAAAAAATCACGAATTTTTTGTATATTTGTAATCTATGGACATTGATAAGATAATAGAACAAGACTTCATTATTGACAGGTTAACAAACTCAATTTTGAATACAATTTCAGGAGACAGTTTTTCCACAGAAGTTTCAATATTAACGAATAATGACCTTAAGTTTATCACTAAGAGAAAGGGATGGAATTTTAATTGGAAAGCAGAATTTAAAAATGAAAAAACAGAACAATACAAATTAACGATTGTAAACAATCCAGGTATTATTCAAGGACTTCTAAGCATTACAATTGAACAAGACCACATTTTTATGGATTTGTTGGAAAGTGCTCCATTTAACATTGGACAGAACAAACTTTATGAAGGTGTCGCTGGTAATTTAGTGGCATATGCATGCAAAGTATCATTTCAAAAAGGATTCGACGGGTTTGTTGCATTTACAGCAAAAACAAGACTCATAAAACACTACGAAAATACTTTAGGAGCATTTCATTTTAAAAACCAGAGAATGATTATTGACTCAAGAGCAGCAAAGAGACTGGTTGAAAAATATTTTAAAACACAATAAAATGGCACATATAAAAGAACCAGAAGGAGTAGATTTCCTAATACAGAGTCCTCCTCTAACTGATAAAGAAAGAAAAGAGATCAGTGAACTCATTAAGAAAATGAAGGCAAAGACTCCAAAAAGGATAATCATCAAAAAAAGAAAGACCAAGAAAGAACTTTCAGAATAAAAACCGAACGCCCAACAAACGCTAAAAATTAATTGCCGGGAAAGTTATAACATAAACATTTACAGTCCGTTTCAAGTCTGTAGTCACAGACAAGAAACTTCTTCGCAACGGCAACTAATCTTAGCGCAATACGTTGGCATTCATTGTAGAAATCCGTTTTCCACACAAAATTTCAGACTAAAAAATATTTACTAATTTTGAAGTTGACTTATTGAAAAGAAAATATGACAAAAGAAAATGCAATAAAACTATTTCAAGACAAACGAGTTCGTGTACATTGGGACGAAGAACAAGAAAAATGGTTTTTCTCAATAGTTGATATTATTGGTGTGCTAACCGGTAGCGTTAATTCAAATAATTATTGGAAAGTACTTAAAAGCAGACTCAAGAAAGAAGGAAGTGAGTTGGTTACAAATTGTAACCAACTGAAAATGGAATCGTCTGATGGAAAATATTACAAAACAGATGTTGCAGATACAGAACAACTTCTGCGATTAATTCAATCAATTCCTTCACCAAAAGCAGAGCCATTTAAAATCTGGTTGGCAAAAGTAGGATATGAACGAATTGAAGAAACCGAAGATCCAGAACTTGCATTTGACAGAGCAATGGGAACATATCTTAAAAAGGGATATTCAAAAAATTGGATTAATCAACGAATAAAAAGCATTGAAGTCAGAAAAGATTTAACTGATGAATGGGAATTACGTGGAGTAAAAAAAGGATTGGAATATGCAATTTTAACTGATGAAATTACTCAGGCATGGACTGGACTTAACACAAAACAATACAAAAATCTCAAAGACTTAAAGAAAGAAAATCTTCGAGACAATATGACTAATTTAGAATTAGTTTTAAACATGTTAGCAGAGACATCAACAACTGAATTATCAAAAGATCAAAAACCAAAAACATTAAACGAAAACAGAAATGTTGCAAGAAAAGGTGGCTCGGTCGCAGGTGTCGCTAGAAAGGATTTAGAAAAGAAACTCGGAAAAAGTGTCATTAGCCCTCTTAATGCAAAGGAATTAAAACAAAAAAAAGATAACAAAAAGATTGAAGAATAAACAACGAAATGCCAACAAAAAATATAGTACATTTGGCAGATAGTACTAAATATGAGGTCATTAGCAATAAATATAATTAGTAGCAGTTTGAAAGTGAAGCGTTTCAAAATGCCAAACGTACCATATTCAAACCGTTATGCACTATGCCGTGAGACATCACATTACTCAAAACAATAACCGTTAAAAATACAAGACATGAAAAAACTAGCTCTATTAACAATTTTAATTGGAATAATCCATATTACTGTAATATCCCAAGGATGCCTACCAGAAGGAATTACTTTTTCTTCACAAACACAAATTGACAGTTTCCCAATAAACTTTCCTGGATGCTACGAGATTGAGGGACAAGTTATAATTAGCGGGGATAATATTGTAAACCTTGATAGTTTATATGGGATTATTTCGGTTGGTGACAACCTATCAATTATTAATAATAGTTCGTTGAATAGTTTGCACGGTCTAAATAATTTAAACGTCGTATATGGTCATATAAATATAAAGGGAAATAGTATTCTTCAGAACCTTACCGGATTCGAATCGCTTGATTCTATAATGCAGAACATATCCATTGGTGGTTATCCTGAAGAGGGGAATCCTTCAATTAAAAATTTAGAAGGTTTGGGTAATTTAATTTATATTGGTGGCAACATGAAAGTTCATAATTGTGACAGTCTAACATCACTGTACGGCATTTACAGTCTTACAAGCATTAATGGTAGGCTAGAAATATTTAATAATGATCAACTTGCTTCCTTACTTGGACTTGAAAATATTACTGATGCATCAGACATTTCTATTCTAAGCAATATTATACTTAGTAACTTATCAGGTCTTAATAATGTTGAATCAATTACAAACACACTTTCAGTACAATGGAATTCTGCCCTAACTAGCTTATCTGGGATGGGGCATTTAGACTCAATAGGTGACTTGCGCATTATTGATAATGAAAGGTTAAAGAGCCTAGCAGGCTTAGAAGACTTGTCACACATTGCAGAAGGAGTTTTTATTTCAGCAAATGATTCTTTGATTAACTTAGTTGGATTTCCAATTATTGAAAATTTATTTGGAACATTAAATATCTCAGCAAATCATGCCCTCAATAATCTAGAAGGTTTAGAACATTTGCAAACAATTGATGGTAATCTTTATATAGGTTCAATTACTTCAGAGGGAAATAATTCATTAATAGATTTAACAGGACTGGAAAACTTAGAATTTATAAATGGTGACTTTGTTATTTTGGACAATTACATACTAAACGACTTGTCTGCACTACAGCAGTTAACTCAGATTAATGGCAATTTAGCGATTTATGATAATTATTCACTAGTAAATCTTGAAGGTATTGATAATATCGATTACAGTTCAATAAACTGGGTATCGATTAAGGATAATCCTAATTTATCAAATTGTGCAATAAAAAGTATATGTAATCATCTTGCAGACACACTTGGATACAATCGTATAGAATATAATGCAAATGGGTGCAATAACATAAGTGAAGTAGAAGAAGCATGTTTGGTTGGTATTACTGAAAATGACATTAAGTCAGAATTTAAAATCTATCCAAATCCAGCAAAAAGGAATATTTCAATTTCAAGTACAAACAGTACATCTATAGACTTTGTAACTATCTACAATCAACTTGGACAAGAAGTACTACACCAGACTTATACAACCAAGAGAATTGATATTTCACAACTTAATCAAGGACTTTTTATACTAGAAATACACTCAAACAAATTAAAAATCAGAAAGAAATTAATAATTGAATAATAAGGCACAAGTGCATAACAAACGCTCATAAATAATTGCCGTGACAATTAAATATTCAACATTTGTAATACGTTTCAAGTCTGGCAAAACCAGACAAGAAACTGCTTCGCAAGCGGCAACTATTCATAGCGCAGTACGTTGTGTGCCATAAAAACGAACGAAACAGAATAAACTAAATGGATTGGATAATACTAAATTTGATAACGAATAAACGAAATAATAAATTGATTTATGGATTTCTGTTTGGTATAATAATATTGGATTTTCTCAATGACCAAATTGGATT
>Ga0222657_1000469_pt1 | contig 19497 bp, 17 predicted proteins | sample AntAcemetagen474_FD_179858 | JGI IMG/M metagenome (GOLD analysis project Ga0222657, IMG submission 179858) | Saline water microbial communities from Ace Lake, Antarctica - #474 | ecosystem: Environmental > Aquatic > Non-marine Saline and Alkaline > Saline | place: Antarctica: Ace Lake... | reverse complement strand
TTTCTCAACGCCGAATGATGTATCTTGCAACCAAATAGCGGGGAGGGTTCCTGTGCGAGAATGGGCACTCAGATAGCTCGTCGGAGCACAGGAACCCTCCCCGCGGGCCTACTTGCAACAGTGGACGATATATAAGAAAACAGGGTTGATTCCCACATTAGAAGTCATAGATTTCCTCCTTAATAATTAGACAAAGAAAACCAAAAGGAGGAATCTATGACTGTAAATAAGTTTATCCGAAAACTTCTAAATTTGAAAGGCTTGTTTGTAACCAACTACCAGTTCAAAATCAGGGATAGGGTTTTGAATCTATGGGTCAAACCTCACAAAAATGGTTGCCTATGCCCCTACTGCAAGCGTCGCGGACGTATTTTACTTATCGCGGATACAGCAAGAAAATGGGAAGATCTTCCTGTCTGCGGGTGGTCTGTTTTCTTTTGGTACTGTCCAAGAATCATTATATGCCCTACCCATGGCAGAGTACAAGAAGATATACCCTGGGCTGATGCCTATGCCCGTATAACATACCGTTTTGAGTATATAATGCTCGTATATTGCCAGTTAATGACACAGAAAGCTGCAGCAAAGATCCTTCATATACCAAAGTCAACTCTTTCCGATCTCTTGCATCGCACCATTAACCGTATACGTGACGGACATAGGATTAGGGGCCTTAAATCTATCGGTATCGATGAAATTTCTTACTGCAAAGGGCACAAATACGCTACTATCGTTTATAACCTTGACCAGGCTCGTGTTGTTTGGGTCGGCCAGGGAAAAGGCCGTGAAACCATAGACGAATTCTTCAACGAATCCCTTAGTGACTATCAGAAAAGTAAAATAAAATGGGCAAGTTGTGATATGAGCGCCACCTATATCGGAGCGATCGAGGATCATTGCCCTAACGCTGTCCTGGTTTTGGATCGCTTTCATATTGCCAAGGCCCTAAACGAAGCTGTTGATGAAGTCCGTAAGGAGCAATGGAGACAGGCAAGCGCGGATGAACGTAAAGCCCTTAAGGGACTTCGCTGGCTTCTATTTAAACATTTTTCCAACCGTTCCAAAAAAGACTCTCGCATTCTCAATGCATTACGCAAGGGGAATCATCGAATTCATAGAGCTTGGGTGTTAAAGGACGAGTTTGATCACTTCTGGGACTACCAGGCCACATGGGCCGCAAAAAGGTTTCTTAAACGCTGGATGACAACAGCCTTGAAAAGTCGCTTGGAACCTATCCGGAAATTCGTCCAAACCGTAAAAAAACATATGAAACATATCATCACCTTTGTTGAGTGCAGGTTAACCAACGCTGTAGCAGAAGGATTGAACCGGATTATTAAAATCGTTAAAAATCGAGCAAGCGGATTTCGATCTCTAAAGGCCTTCACTGATATGATCTACCTAACTGTTGGTGACCTTGATATCCCTGCTCAAATCCCAGTGACATTTCGCACAATGTGAATGTACACAAAACCCTTAACCAGCTTGTTTCTATCACAACTTTACTTATTCACAAATTCGGACATAGCCAAAAAATTCCCTGCGATTGTTGCACTAATATTCCAAATTTCTTTTGTCATTTATTCCATCACATATAACGATAAAGCTCACTTGGGCCAAATAGCCTGCAAGCTTTTCCGTAGGCTATTTGGCATCAAGTGCAGCGACTGGTTCGGCACCCTGCCGTTTCTTAAAAATTTGACTGATTTTATTGTTCTCTTTCATAGATGCCAGAATAACGTCCTCTTCTATTTCGATTTCTTTAAGCAATAATATTGTAAGGAATATCCTTAATCGTTGATTTGCCCAATACAAATCAGCGCCTTTAAGAGAAGAAGCTTTCAATTCATCATCATAATGTGTGAGATAATTTCTAGTATCAACGATAGTGCCTGTAAAGTAATTCTTTGAGGGGGACAGCGCCGATAATGTTTTTTCATCAATGGATAGGAGTAATTCCCCTAACCTCTTTCTCAAGGAATATTCATTTCCATATTTAATTCTGCTTTTAAGACTTTCCCTGTGTCCACTATCTAATTCAGCAGAAATCTGGTTGGCTAAATGCTCTCTATACGGTTGCCAAGACTCATCACTCAGGTACTTACCTCCCTTTGTTACTCGGTGGAAACTTTCAATTGCTTGAATTAGACTCAAGAACTGAGACTGAAGGTACATGCCTGGATTATAAAATGTACCAAAAAATAAATCATAAACTGACCGAAGGTTTTGTGCCTTTGAAAACCATAGAGACATGATCTTCTCAATTTTGTCAGCCACACGAGGGAATGGAATTATCATTTCAAATGTATGAATATCCTCGTTAATACTTGGTTTCTTTTGCGTGATGAACACCTCTACCGTTTCTTTTGTCTTTTGTCCGGGGCCGATTTCTATATCATCCCCATAACCTTTAACACTAGCGATGTAAGTTGTTTCGCCGATTAATAATGTCAAGAAGTTGCATAAGTCATAAGTAATACGCCAAAACCAATCAAAATGTTTTGGCTCTTCAGGGGTAATTTTTAGATAGGCCTTGCTTTTCCATGCAGCATTTCTGATGAGATCTCCATCTGTTTTAAATTCGTGTGTTGATTCGATTGTACTATTAAATTCTCCTATTTTTGCGGTAAATTCCAGAGGCCATTTATGAGTTAGTTTCCATTCACCATTTTTCCCATCTTCAGGCATTTCCATTGAGAAAGGTCTTTTTGCTAACCAGTTCTCTATATTCGTGAAATTCGCTTGAAAGGATGAGAAACAAATTTCATTCGGTGTATTGAAATGTTTCCCGATTAAAAGAATTCGGGTTTCAATAATTGATTTCTGAATACCAGGAAAATTCAGTTGGCTACCTGTTTCATAATTTCTAAATAAGGTGCAAATTTGACCATTGTCAGTTATGCCAAGAATAATTTCTGGTTGGAAATATTCACCCCCACCTAATGCCTTAATATCATGAAAGAAACCCAATAATTCTAAAAATATCTTTTTCTCATTTTCAAATGACAGAATTCCGGATAGTTGCATGTCTGGTTGCTCTGGAAGCCACCATATACCTTTAAGCTCAAAATCATCTAATAAGGTGTAGGATGGTTTTGCCATGAACTATTCTCCTCATGCCGAACGCGCTGCTCAGGGGCGGCGCATCTTTTTGCGCCGTCCCTTGCAGCAGCAAGGTTAGGGCTTTATGTTTTTAGTGACAAACAGAAGAGCCTCGTAAACACGTTTCTTTTGGCCTGCAAACCATGCCTCCGTCATTATTTCGTTGAAGACAACTCGAACCCTGCCATTTACGGGTCTGTCAAACTTAAGAAGGCGAAGGTTGTCGTGCTCGGAAGCCGATGATACCCTTCCGTGCGCAAGAGCGTCTCGTATTTCGACAAGTCCGGGGTCAATTCCCGAAAGGCCACGTATACTCATCTCGGCGTTGAATTTCTCGATCAGCTTTCCCAACGAGTCGTAGCTTGTTATCTCGCTTTCAGGTACTTCTGAACCAACCGGAAAAGCGTATATGTCCGTCCCGTGCGGAATGCCGAGCGGCCGGGCAGAAGGCAGGGCCTGCAAAAATGCACGTAAGGCGAATTCAAGAGATTGGAGATTTCCGAGCAACTGACCGAGTCGCTTAGCGTGATCATCCATAGTCATTTTCTTGCCCTAACATGAGAAAAAGGGGTCGCGTCTGCTGTTGACTGTTGCTTGGCCATAAAGGGCCTTCGGTAACGGATTCAGGAGTTCGCTGTATTTAGGCAAATGGCTATGTTTTGCCACGGGACGTTCCGTTGTCAGGTCTAATGCGTTGATGTAGCCGGTATAGTCTCTGAATCTGGTTTACACGTTTATTGCAGGATTAAGAGCGTTCTATGTGTATGGTTTGAATGTTGAAACCGAAGATTTCTCGACTGACATTTCGCTCCCAACAGGCCGGAAAGGCTCCTGTCAGGAGGTGGGTAGGATGTATTTGAGGGGGTGGGCGATGCGGTTCATGGTTGATGGCTCATAGCTCATGGGTGATGGATGAAAGATCAAAGCTCAAGGCTGAAAGTTAAAGGCCAAGACACTGGCTCTGGATTCTGGATTCTGGATAATTATGAGGAATAATAGTGCAAATAATGGCTAAGTCAAGGAAAATCGGTGCCAGAGAGGTTAACATTTGCACGGAAACGTGAGATGTGGTAAACACGCCGCAGACAATATTTCTATCGGAGGTACCTCGCTCATGGCTGACATACCGAAACAAGACAATGCACTTTCAAAGCTCTTTTCCCCCATCCAAATCGGCAACCTCCAGGTGAAAAACCGTCTGGCAATGGCGCCTATCGGTACTGTCTATTCATCCTATGATGGGGCTCTTAGAAGGGAGTTCAAGGATTTTATCCTCGCCCGGGCAAAGGGAGGGGTTGGAATGATCATGCTTGGTGAAAGAGATTTACGTGATTGGAGATGCGGCCAAACCGCGTAATGCCCTATTTGCCGTGCGAGAGGGTGCCGAGATAGGGCGAAAAATATGAGTATTCTGCTGTGCCTGCCGTTGACTGTTGCTTGCCATGCGGGCCTTCGGTAGTGGGTTCAGGAGGTCGTTGTATTTAGGCAAATGGCCACATTCCTTTGGCTCCTCATACGAATTTGTGGGTTCGGCGCAATTTAAATCTTGGTAATTGGACAGGATTCATCCCAGTACCATCTTCCGGAGCTACGGGACAGGTAGGATTGATTGGATCTATTGCTTTCTCTGTTTCCGCCTGCCCGCCATCGCGAGCCGCTCAGGCGAGGCGGACGGGGACGAAACAGAGAAATGGCAATCCCGCTTTCAGCGGGAAAGAAAAGCCAAAGAAGCCGATTGTATTATTGCCGAAAAACTTCCTCGAAGAGGGATTTAAGTTTTTGCCTTTCTTCAGGAAAGGCAAAAAATCCTGAGAATCCTGTAGATCCTGTCTATGTAAGAGATAGAGCCCCTTATGTTCAGTGGAATAATTTTATCATATCAAACCCTTACAGGATGTAAATTGGAATATTTACCCACAGATTCTCTGGAGGGGATATTCTGAAGCCCTACATCTTGATTAAGAGGTTGATGCCGATAATCAGAATAAGTGCCAGGACAACTGCCCTGAAGGTTTTCTGGGACACCCGCTTGTTGAGGGCGTTTCCCAAAAAGCCACCAAGAATGATCAGAGGGGATATGATAGCAGCCAACAACACAATCTCCACATTCAGGATGTCGATTTTTACGTATGCGAAGACCTTCAGAAGATTTATGATCGCGAAAAAGAGGACAAAGGTCCCCACAAAGGCCCGTTTGTCCCTTGATTTTTGGATAAGATAGGGGGACATGACCAGTCCGCCCGCATGGATAACGCTGCTTGCGACGCCTCCCAGGAAACCAAAAAGCATCGCCAGGGTCTTTTTGGGTTTGGGAATCCAATTCGCCCATCCGCCCGACGCTTCCGGTTTTGGCAGTTTCAATTTGAGAAGTTGGTAGGATGAAAACACTATGGCAAAAACTCCGACCCAGAATCGAAACAGTTCATTGGGGATGGCGTTGATCATAGATGCACCCAGTATGACACCGAGAACGGCGGGCGGCAGTAACAGAAGCAACTCTTTTTTATCCCATTCTTTCCAATAATAGACAACACCCGCAGTGTCTGAGACCAACATGATCGGGGCTCCCAATCCCAGCGCGAATTTAGCCGGAAGGACCAGGGATAAGAAAGGGAGCAGGAAGATCCCTGCTCCAACGCCGACACCATTTTTGATCACCGCCGAACCGATTGCGGCGACGGCGATGATGGCATAGTCAACATACCCGAGGTTTTCTATCAACGAAATGACCCTTCTCAAAGCGTCTGCGCGACTACGCTTACACCCCCCGTTTTATCTCCATGCAAAAGACAAGGGGGTCGCCTCTGTGCTATACGACTTCTTCGTCTGGAGACGTCACCTCACCCAGCCGCTTCATGGCAGGCTGAGGCAATCCTTCATAGAGCTTGAGGAATTTCTCGTTAATCTCCTTGTTGGCACCCTCAAAGAGGCTCTCTCCACGCGCATTGCTTTCGACGATGAGGGGCCCGAAATTCTTCACTTCCAGTATCCACATGGCCTGTGCCAGACCGAGTTCATCTTTCCAAACGACATCTTTGACCCTCAAAATACCTCGGCCGTAGATGGCGCCCAGTCCATACCCTACCGTGGTCAGGTAAACCGTGTTGTTCGGTACAAATGCATCCTTGTATACCTTCCGGGACATTCCCCCTTTTCCGATGACAAACCGGATATTATATCGCTTGAGGAATTCGGGCATGTATTTGGCAAAACGAAAACTGGCCGTTGCCGTCACCGATGGCACATTGTAGACACCGGGCTCGGGCTCGTTGACCGCCGGGGAACAATGAAACGTGGCACCTCCCAACGTACGGGGATCAATACGGGGCTCTACCTTTTTTTCAAAGATCATATGATACAGCCCTTCCCGTCCGGTGAAAACCACTCCATTCAAAAAAACAGCATCCCCTAACTCAAGGGTCTCAATATCATCCTTGGTAACGGGGAGCGTCATATTGACTTCACGAATCTCACTTAGGTCTTGCTTTGTCATCTCTATACTCCTCTCCTCTAATCGATGGTGTCCCTGCGGTAGTATGGGGTGAACCACTGAGGATCCTCTCGAAATTCGACCCTGTTGTCCGAAAAGATGCGGGCGGTTTTTCTTCTCTGGGCATAGCAGAATTGCTGGATGCCCACGGGCATACCGCCTGTATGGGCATACGCCGCTTCAATATGGACATCCAATACCGATGCGTCTCCAGGGAAGCCCATGGGCCCAAAACCTGCATTATTGCCCAGCTCAATGAGTTCTTCTTCAAGTTTTGCAATGTCCGGATCCGGATTTCTATCACCCACGATGCGCAGACAGGCCGCCTCCTTTGAAAGCCGGACACACACGTCCTTTGTGCCGCCGACGCCGACCCCGATAACGGCGGGCTGACACGCCATCCCTCTCCGAAGAAATTCGGCCAATGAATCCAGAAAGAACCGTTTCAGACCGGGGATGCCATCCGCAGGAAAGAGCATTCGGTACTCCCCTCCAAATAACCCTCCCTTATGGACCACCGTCATGTCCATCCAGTCCGCATCGGGTTCAAACGTGTAATCGACCGTGGGTGCATGGATGCCTACATTGTTATTATAGTCGTTTCTTGAGAATGGGTGTACCCTGTTGGGCCGTAAGGGGATACTGGTCGTAGTATCCGCCGTTGCCTGTCTGAGCACCCTTTCGAGGTTGACCATACCCCCTTCTATCACGGCATCATTGCCGATCTTGGCGTAATACCGCGGAAGACCGGTGTCCGCGCACATGGGGCGTCTATCTTTGATGGCCGCATCATAGTTTTCCAGGATCTTTCCCAGAACATAATGGGAGAGATGGTGTGTCTCCTCTGCCGCCAGCTGTTCAACCTTCTGCTGCACATCTTTCGGGATCTCAATAGCTGCGTTTATGTTCAGTTCCCGTGCAGTCTCCAAGATCGTACCTGCCTTTATCATAATAACTCCTTTCCTTACTTCCTTTCCAAAATAGCACAGATCCCCAATCCCCCACCACCACAGATGGTCAGAAGGCCATAGCGGGCGCCCTGTCTTATCATTTCATAGATGAGCGTTGTGAGCCGTATGGAACCCGTTGCTCCGATAGGATGTCCCAGGGAAATTCCCGACCCATTGACATTTACTTTTTTGTCCAGATCTCCTTCCCCAATACCCATCAATTTGGCATCTGCCAGCGCCTGCGCGGCAAAGGCCTCCTGGATCTCTATGAGATCTATCTGATCCATGTTTAAAGAGGCCTTTTTAAGAGCCCTATTTACCGCCGCCGGTACTGCGGGATAAGTCAGGGTAGGATCGGCTGCGGCAACGGCAACTGACCTGACAAAAGCCATCGGCTCCACACCGTGCTCTCTGGCCTTCTCAGGGGTTGTCAACACCAGGGCCGCCGCACCGTCATTTTCACTGGAGGAGTTGCCCGCCGTGCAAATTCCGTCCTCGTAGACCGTTCTGAGGCTTGCCAGTTTCTCTAAGGTAGAGTCACGCCGTGGTGTTTCGTCCGTATCTAACAAGACCTTTTCCTTCTTCTGCTTTACCTCAACAGGGACAATTTCCGCCTTAAATTTTCCCGAATCAATGGCAGCAATAGCCCGTTGGTGAGATCGGAACGCCCATCTGTCAGCTTCATCCCTGCTTATCCCCTCGTTTTTGGCCGCAGTTTCCGCCCAGGTCATCATTGAATTTAGCTCGCCAAACCTCTCTATGGGCTGGTGTCTCGGTCTGCCGCGCTGTATCCTGTCATAAAATGGGAGACCCCAGAGCCCGAGGCTGCCGTGATGTCGAGGGAAAAACCCCCATTTTGGGTCAACCATACCGCCTACTCCCCATTTGAGGAACTCACCGGGGATATAGAATTCGGCGCGACTCATGCTTTCGACCCCACCGGCAACGATCGACTCTGCATCGCCTTCCTTTATCTGCAGGGTTGCGGACCAGACGGATTGCAGCCCGGAACAACAACGCCTGTCTATAGTGAAACCGGGGACTTCAACGGGCCACCCAGCCTCAAGAAGGGCCAGCCGCGCGGTATTGGGGCATTCCCCGTTTGGGAATGATTGCCCCAAAATCACATCATCAACTTCCTCCGGCTTGAGATTGGCTCTTTTGATCGCTTCATTCAAGACAATTGCACCCAGCCTCTCCACAGGGACATCTTTAAGCATGCCGCAATACGCGCCGATAGGCGTTCGAACTGCACTGACGATCACTACTTCTTGCATGGTTTCCTCCTCAGATAACTCGATTTATACATTCCCGCGTTGGAGCATGGGAACCGGAAAAAGCGAACCGCAGAATATCGAACAAGGAACCGCAGAATGTCGAAGTGTGGAATCGCTTCGCGCTGACTTTTTCAGGGTTATCAGGATCGGTAGAATACCTTCCTTCGACATTCGATATTCCTTGTTCCATATTGGATATTCGTTTTTCATAAGGTTTTTCATAAGGTTTTACACGAGGTTGTTTCGACCTATGAATGATCCGTATTCAGCGGGCACTTTTCTTAAGAGTCAGGGAAAATCCTTCCTTTTGGACGTGAATATGGGAGGTATCTTTTTGCTTCGTTAACTCATGGATGAGGGCCATGACCGGTTTATCTCCCTTTGGATAGCTGGTATTTATGGGCCCCGCAGCAATGGTGGCTTCCACATGTTCTTCTGGAAATAGAATCCGGAGTAGAAGTTCATCATCGGATATTCCCGGACGTCCAATCTCTTTTCTCAAATCCTCAATGGAGGGCTGGGGTTGTTCCCAGTCGAGGAGGTCTTTCGCCTCTGGCAGACCCGTAATCTTATCCAGCACGTTTTGATCAATGGGCGCGGGCGTTTTTCCGTAATGCCCCAGCACATATCTTATGGCCTCCTCCGTGGCTACTTTATACCTCTCCCCTAAGAGGACGTTCAACACACCCTGCGTACCGACGAGCTGCGAGAATGGCGTAATCATAACAGGATAACCCCATTCCTCACGTATCACACTAATCTCCTCCAGGACTTCTTCCAGCCGGTGCCCCATCCCCCTCTCGGAAAGCATAGATTCGAGGTTAGAGATCATACCGCCAGGCACCTGATGGATGTATTGGAAGACATCGTATTCAACCGGGGCCCCCATAGGCATACCTTCCCGTTGAGCAACATATCTGAAATGCTCAGCTATTTTTTTGACGGCTTCCTCATCTGCCTTTGGGGTAAAACCGAGTCTGCGGAGGTTCATGATCATGTTTTCCGTTGAAGGGTGGGATGGGCCATTGGCCAAAGGTGAGACGCATGTGTCTAATATCTCAACGCCCAGTTCCACCGAATCAAGACAGCACAGGGGGGCGAGTCCGGTGGTACAGTGAGAATGCATTTCAAGGGGTAGGTCTCCAATCTGTCCCTTTATTGTGGGCACCAGAGTCTTGGTCCGTTCCGGTGTTAAGAGTCCGATAGAATCTTTTATCATCACGTAGTCTGGCTTCAAAACGGTCATCATCTCGGCCGTCTTTTGCGCATAAAATTCATCCGTATGAACGGGGCTGAGGGAGTAAACCAATGGGACAACCACTTCAATGCCGACGGCCTTGGCTATGGATACCGACTGCGAAAGATTGCTCCAGTCGTGTAAGGCATCAAATATCATCAGATGTTTGATCCCATTGGCTGCGCACCGCTCAATCCAAAGCCTGATAACGGAATCGGGCACAATATTGAAACTGGTGAGGGATTTGCTTCTGATCAGGGCCCGCAACGGGGTGTTTGGCATGGCCTCGGCAATGAGCCTTATCCTCTCCCAGGGATCTTCGCGCAGATACCGGAGACAGGCATCAAAATGAACGGTGCCCATCAATTCCGCTATCTTAAACCCTGCCCTGTCCATTAAAGGTGCAATGGGGATCATGTGGGCTGTTTTCATCCGTGTTGCCCAGAGACTTTGGTGACCATCTCTCAATGTCGTATCAACGAAACTGATTTCCTTCATTTTCTTCATACTCCTTAAGTAGGCTATTTTCTATCCAGCGTGTATTTATCTTCCCGCTGAGATATTCCGGATGTTTCATGATAAACTGGTAAAAGGGAATTGTTGTATCAACGCCCGAAACAACAAAGCTGGCAAGGGCGTCTTGCATACATTGGATTGCCTGATCGCGGTCCCTTGCTGATACGACGAGCTTTGCAAGAAGCGAATCATAATATGGGGGAACGAAATATTCGGAATAACAGTGTGAGTCAATCCGTATCCCTTCCCCTGCCGGTGGTTTCCATTCGTTAATTCTACCGGGGCAAGGTGCAAAACCCGCATTTGGTGATTCCGCATTTATCCGGCACTCGATGGCGTGACCGGTCAATTTGACTTCCTCTTGTGATACGCTGAAGGAATCCCCGGAAGCCACCCTGAACTGCTCCTTGACCAGGTCAATACCGCTGATCATCTCTGTCACCGGGTGCTCTACCTGAATGCGAGTATTCATTTCAAGAAAATAGAACCGGTCTTGATCCTGGTCTAACAGAAATTCTACTGTTCCGGCATTTTCGTACCCGATCTGTTTAGCAATCCTGACGGCTGCTTCACAAAACGCTTCCCTGAGTTCAGGAGACACAGCAGGAGACGGTGCCTCTTCGACCATTTTCTGATAGCGGCGTTGAAGTGAGCAATCGCGTTCAAAAAGATGTATGACATTCCCGAAACGATCCCCGATGATTTGGACCTCTATATGTCGTGCGTTTGGGAGATAATGCTCCACATATATTCTATCGTCCCCGAATGCACTCAGTGACTCGACCGAAGCCTCGTCAAAGAGGGTCCTCAGATCCTCGGGTTGCTCAACGATTTTCATTCCCTTTCCACCGCCACCCGCGGCCGCTTTTAATAGAATAGGGTATCCGACCATTTCCGCTGCTTCTGCCGCTTCTCCAAGATGGCATACAAGCTCTGATCCGGGAATAATTGAAACCCCGAGCCCACCTACCAGCTTTCGTGCGTAGAGCTTATCTCCCATCTTTCTAATATCATCTGCTTTCGGCCCCACAAAAATCAGACCATGCGCCGCGCAGACCTCGGCAAGCTGAGGCTGTTCTGCAAGAAAACCGTATCCGGGATGGATGGCATCCGATCCCGTACCCAGGGCGGCCGCGACTATGGTGTCTACTTTCAAGTAACTCTGCATGGGTGCAGGGGGGCCGATGCATACGGCTCTGTCGGCCAACTTTGCCGGTAGACTCTCGCTATCCGCTTCAGAGACCGTAACAACTGATTCTATACCGAGCTCCCTGCATGCTCGAATGATACGAACAGCAATTTCACCCCGGTTGGCTACCAAAACGCGGGAGATGCCATTCATGAAGCGTTTTCCTCCTCACCCATTTCAGCCGGCCCCTCGAGTTCTTCCACCAGAAAAAGAGGCTGCTGGTATTCTACCATTTGCCCATTTTCTGCGTAGATTTTGGCAATACGCCCCCGAACGTTTGCCTTGACCGTATTAAAGAGTTTCATGACCTCAATGATGCAAACCGAATCATCTTCGGATACCAGTCGGCCCACCTCCACAAATGGCGGCGCGCCGGGTTTGGGTGCCCCGTAGAAGGTGCCAAGCATCGGGGCTTTGATGGCGATAAAACCGTTTTCTTCAATATCCGACGGTTGCGGGATATCGGGCCTTTCTTCTCTTGCCTGAACAGTAGGTTCCACGGCAACCTTCGATTCGGTAGATTCGCCATCGTCGGACTTCATTCCCTCGGCTGGGCTTGCCTTTTTACCGCTTTTGCTTGCAACCAATTTAAGTCCACCCATTTCCAGGTGTAATTCATCAAAGGTCGATTCCTCCAACATCCTCAGTATCTGAATGACATCATCCTGGTCTATTCCCTCCATAAATGCATCCTCCATATCATTAAGCTTAAATTATGACGGCTTCGTAAAAAGTTTGAGATCAATTTTTTTGATTATAACATCTTGATTTTACTACATGCCAATTCTATTTTTTATGATTTTTGCGCCTTTTTGCGGCTTCATCAAACTTAAGGTCAAAGAAGATCAGCTAAGGCGAGTTAGGAATGTCCATCTTCCTCTCCTGCTTTTGATAGTCATAACAACGGACCTGCCCGGCCGCCTCGGCTTGATACTAAGAGCATCTCAGTTGGTAAACTTCCTCTGATCATGGCAATGGCCTCAGCTCGCTCAGGCCCTCCCTCACATTCCTTCGAGGAGCCTACCATGTTAACCACACGCCAAGGCCTTATCGATTCATCACGGAAGGAAGCCAGAGGACGATCTGGGGAAAGAAAAGCAGGAGCAGCGTCCCCAACGCTTGAAGGCCCATGAACTGTAACATGCCGATATAAATGTCTTTAAGTTCCCATTCAGGCACGACACCTTTCAGCCAGTAGGAGGCCAAGGCCACCGGGGGGGACAGCCACGCCGTCTGGAGGCATACTGCCACCAGAATGCTGAACCAGACGAGGTTGATGTCGAATGCCTGAATCACAGGGAGCACAATCGGGACCACGATGAGGACGATCGGGATCCATTCAAGCGGCCACCCCAGAATGAATATGATTAACAGGACGATCAAAATGGTCCCAAATGGCCCCAGACCAAGTCCGATGAGGGCTTCGGTAATCATGGTCGGCGTCCCAAGGCGCGAGAAGACGGCCCCGAAGAAATTGGAACCTCCAACAAGAAAGACGACCATGCCGGTCACCTCCAGCGTATGCATCCCTGCCTTATAGACCCTGGCCCACGTGAATTGGCGGTACGCCAGGAGGAGGATCAACGCCCCACATGCTCCCATGGCCGCGCCTTCCGTTGTGGTGGCCCAGCCAAAAAGGATACTCCCCAGACACGACATGACCAGCCCTGCGGGAGGTACGAGACCCACGGCGAGCTCCCGCAGGATGAAGGTGAATGAACTCGCCCGTTGGTCCTTGGGAAGAGCCGGACCCATATGAGGCTGAATAAAGCTGCGCAGCAGGGCATACCCGCCGAAGAGCACGGCCAGCAGGATCCCGGGAATTATGGCCGCCGCGAACAGATCCACTACTGATACACCCACGACGGGACCCATGACTACCAGCATGACGCTCGGCGGGATAAGGATGCCGAGTGTTCCACCCGCAGCGATGATTCCAGACGACAGGCGCACGTCGTACCCGCACTTATTCATGGTCGGCGCGGCCATGACGCCGAGAAGCACGACCGACGCGCCAACGATCCCGGTGGCGACGGCAAAAATCGCGGCGCTTATTGCCACTGCCAGGTAGAGGGACCCACGGACCGGTGCTAGGAGCAGCTGGAATGCCTTGAAGATACGTTCCATCATCCCCGACTCCTCCAAAATCAGCCCCATGAAAAGGAAGAGCGGTACGGCCGCCCAGATTGGATCCTCCATCAGCGAGAAGTATTGATACACCATCAGGTCGAAGACGACCCAACCGAAACCGATGTATCCAAAGACGAGTGACAGGATGATGAGAGTGAATGCAACGGGAAAACCGATGAACAGCGCCACTGAAAGGACGCAGATAAAAACGAGGCCGAGCGCCTCTGGACTCATAACCGATGCCCCCGGAACAACACGTACAGGTTCTTCAGGAACTCGGAGATTCCCTGAAGGATTAAGAACGCCATTGCCACGACCAGCACCATCTTCAGCGGATATATGGGGGCCATCCACGCACCCGTGAGTGCCCGCTCCTTTATAAGCCAGGAGTCATACGCGAACTGCCAAGCGAACCACAGGAAGATGGTGATCCCCGGGAAAAAACAGGTGATATAAAAAACGGTGTTCAAAGCCGCCTGGGTTCGGAGCGGCCACCTATCCGTGATGAAGTCGATGGCGATATGCCCACCTCGATAGAGCGCGTAGACCGCACCTATCATTCCTAAGATGCCGGTGAGCATATAACTAATATCCATCGCCCAAACCGTCGGGGCGACGAATAACTTGCGGACTATCACCTCATAGGCGAGAACTGCCATGAGAGGAATTACCAGCCACCAGGTGAGCCGTGCTAGCCAGAGCGTGATATTGTCCAGAACTCGTACGATCCTCTTTAGTACGTGCATCCTAAAAACCTCAGCCTATGTCCAATCCAAGACGTACTCACCGAACGTTCGGTTCCCACTTGTGACGCCATCATTGGCCACTTCACGCTATCTACACCTCGTTTCCACCCCCCTTTGGAGAGCCGAAGCTCGCGGCACCGGCACAACAAACTCCCCATTCAGTTTCAGAATGGCATACGCCGCCGCGCCGGGTGCCGCACAGTTGCCCCCGATCCTTACAGCACATTTACTACTTTTTGCTCTCCACTATAAAAACGGAGCTATTGAGCGACGCCTTCCAATAGGGGCGGATCAGGTCAGCGTACTCGCGTTGGGAATCCAAAACCTTCTTGAAGAAGGGGTCTTTCTTATACTTTTCCAGCACCTCGTTAGTGGCCTTCATGTATGCTTCGAAGATGTCCGGCGGCACATCGTGAACGATGACCCCGTACTTCTCCGTGGCCTCCCTCAACAGTCTGCCGTTATCTACAAGTAATCGATGGAAGGTTTCCAAAACGCAGGCCCGGGCACTAATTTCGATCATCTTTTGCAAATCTGGCGCAAGTTTGTTCCAGAAATCCTTGTTGATTAACAACTCCCATGTCGAGATTGGGAAATGTGCGCCCTGGAGGTAGTAGTGTTTCCATATCTGATGGAAACCCAAGGGCATATCGTCGTAGGGGCTTCCCCACTGTGCGCCGTCTATCACGCCCCGCTGACCCGCCGGAAGAATTTCACCACCAGGCAAAAATGTTGCCGGAACGCCGATCTTCTTCCAGGTCTCGGCTATGAGACCCGGGCCCGATCGATAGCGGCGGCCCTGAAGATCCTTCAGGTTTTCGATTGGCTTAGCGAACCACCCGACGCTGAGCGGACCATGGAAGCCCACCGGAAAGGCCACCAGGTTCAGCTTGACGATATCACGAAAATACTCTTCCTGGAGCTCACGGCCAGGCCCAAATATCAGCCACGTCATATGGCCGAACTGATCTATACCGACATCGCTCCCGCCACCCGCGGACGGCGCGCCAAAGAGGGCACCAGCCATGTGCTTTCCAGCTAAATACTGGGCGTACGTGGCGCCTGCTTCAACCAAACCCTTGTCCACCGCGCTTGGGATCCGAGCTGTCGGGACGATGGCGCCAGCCGGTAAGACCTCTATGTCAAGTCGTCCGTCCGACATCTCCCGAACCGCATCGGCGAGCCAAACCACCGATTTATATGATAGACTGACATTTGGTGCAGCTGTTTGAACCCGCATCTTGATGGGGGCGGCACTCGCCGACGGCGTGAACCACGCGCCAAAAAGAAAGCATACCACGGGTATCACCAGAAGCAAAACAATAGCCATGTCCTTCACTTTTCGCCAATCCATAATCGCACCTCCCTGATAAAGGTTAATAAGAACCCGCTTTGGTTTCACCTTTCGCCAATCCATAATCGCACCTCCCTGATAAAGGTTAATAGGAACCCGCTTTGGTTGATTAAAAATAGCAAAAAGGGATTAGACAGTTACCAATTGAGTCTTGTGCAAAAAACACAAGAAATTTTCTATTTTTCTATAATGCTCGAAAAGGCAGTGGTGGAAATAGATGAACGTCCAACATCGAACATTGAATGGAAAACAAACATCAACTTTAGGCACTTCAAACTTTAGGCACTTTAGGCACTTTTCCGGTTTATCCGGGTTAGGATATCGAGAAAAAGCAGGTGTTAGCAGCAATTCTAATTTTGGCTTGAGCAATCCGTGCTTTTCCATGCTCCCAATGATTAGCAAGAATGTTTAGGTTTTTGTAACTATTCAGGCACCCTATTTTTAATTTCAGAGTTCGGGAAAGATCCCCCTACAATAGCGTAACTATCTGAGATAATTGTATATGCATTTCTCAAGTAAACGTGTGCATTACCGACTTTCAAATAATTTCTTCGTCCTGCAGCCTGAGCATTTCCTCTTCCGAAATCCCCAACAGTCCTTTATAAATCTCTTCGTTATGTTGTCCGGGATAAGGGGCTGATTCCGTGAGTCCGGCATCTGACTCGGTAAAATGGACAGGAAATCCTGCGGTCTTTATACCGGTTTTACCGCTCTTGGGATGAACCAATTCCCGTATCATCCCCCTGGATTTCAGTTGAGGGTCATTGAGAACATCCGCGATCTCAACCACGGAATCACACGCCACCCTCTTTTTTCGCAAGCGTTCAAGAGCCTCGTCAACGGCTAAATTCTTAAGCCAGTCGAGCACAATCCTTTCTATCGCATCAGAGTTTTTGGAACGTCCCTCTTGATTCTGAAATCGAGGGTCTTCCTTTAGATCTTCTCTCCCGATGGCGTTTACAAAGGCCTCCCATTGCACATTATTGGCCACACAAATAAGCACATATCCATCCCTCGCCTGATAGGAGTTCCACGGCGCCAGTCTGGGGTTCCTGTTTCCTGTTCTCATGGGGATCCCCTGCTCAAGATGGAAGTCAAGCGCCTCATCCATAATCATAGAAAAACAGCAGTCTTGCATAGATATGTCTATTCTTTCTCCGGTTCCTGTTTTTTCACGGGAATAGAGGGCAGCCAAAATGGCGGAAAGGGCATACATGGCAGGTATCATGTCTCCCACCCAGGCCCCACAACGTGTAGGAGGTCCGTCGGGAAAACCTGTGACGCCCATGATACCGCTGGTCCCCTGGATCGTAAGGTCAAAGGCTGTGCGGTCCTTATACGGCCCATCCTGCCCATAGCCTGCAATAGAACAGTAGATAATCCCCGGGTTGATCTCTTTCAATCTTTCATAATCGAAACCTAATCGCTCCATACTGCCGGGCGCGAAGTTCTCCACGACCACGTCTCCCTTTTCAACGAGACGTTCAAGAATCTTCTTCCCTTTCTCGTTTCTCATGTTCAGGAAAATACTCTTTTTTCCGCGATTCCGCTTCAAGTACAGCAGAGACACATCGATATCACTCTGACTGCGGTAACCGACACCATCTGGGCCTGCGAATGGTGGATTCCATCGGCATGGGTCACCAATTTTGGGCCGTTCAATCTTAATTACCTCTGCACCCATAGCAGCCAAATTCAAACTCACAAAAGGTCCCGACAGATACGCGGTCAAGTCGATGACCCTCACACCCTCCAAATGCTTTTTCATCAGACCCTCCCGTTATAAAAGGTTCCTGGTCCCCGAATTGCATCGAAGCCGTTTCTCCTCTGTGACCCTGTTAAGTCTTTAGGCAATATCCGTGCCAACATCTACACAAAACGTAACCGCATGAATTTATAGAGAAAACATTTTCCATAGAAATGAAGAGGTTCGGCATGCCCAAAACCTGCGCCCAACTTTAGGCTCAAGTGCCAAATATTTGGCTTGCATCCTTTTGGAAAATCTATTATGAATGATCTGATCAAGTGGCCCTTCCCTGTTCCAACCTAACCCTGACCCAGTAAGGAATTTGGAGAAAGAGATGCCTTGGAGTTCATCGAGAAAATATTTGTCTTTTCTGAGAATAAACAATGCAATTCTGAGTCAATACACACGTGAGGGGCTCTTCAGGGCCTTAGCCATTGAGCTCAAAAAGCTCTTCCCCTATGACCGCTGCAGTATCCATCTCTATGACCGCAAAAACAATTCGCTTAGTTATTTTGCAACTGCTGAAGGGGTTAAACCCGACGGAATAACTTGTGAAAGCAGCAGACCTTTACCCAAGGGGTCGGTCGCCTGTATGGTGATTGAATCGAGAAGGCCTGTCATCATCAAAGACCTGTCCAGATTCGATCAATTGATCACAGTCGAATCCATGTGGAAAGAGGGTCTGAGATCCACCCTCGCTTTCCCCCTGATTATCAGGGACGAAATTCTTGGGTCCATTCACTTCTCCTTTAAAGAGTGTCCTAAAAAACTGGAGGAGTTGTGTAAATTCATAGAGGAATTATCCGTTCAAATCACCATTGCTATCGACAATATGCTTTCTCATGACAAATTAAGACTGATTAATGAAAAACTTGAGAAAGAAAAGCGGTATGTTCTTGAAAGACTGGATCGGTTGAATCAAACATTTTATTATAACAGTGGTGTCATGGTTGACCTCATGCGCGATGTGGGTCTGGTGGCAGACACGGATACCAGCGTGCTTATCAGCGGTGAAACAGGGACGGGCAAGGACCATATAGCCCGTTATATACATAATTTGAGCTGGCGCAAAGATCATCTTTTTGTCAAGGTGAATTGTGCTGCACTCGTTCCTACATTAATTGAGAGTGAACTTTTCGGCCATGCCAAAGGATCATTTACCGGGGCCAGCAATCGGAGAATCGGTCGTTTTGAGATGGCTGATGGCGGCACCGCATTCCTGGACGAAATAGGCGATCTACCCGTACAAAGCCAGGCCAAACTCCTTCAGGTGCTGGAGGAAAAGGCCTTTGAACGGGTGGGGGAAAGCACCCCTATCTCAATTGATTTCAGGGTTATTGCAGCCACAAATCAGAACCTGCCACGAAAAATACGGGATAGAACCTTTCGTAGAGATCTTTATTACCGGGTCAATACCGTACATCTGAATATTCCTCCCCTGAGGGATCGTATGGGAGATATCCCCCTCCTGGTCAGGTGCTTCACCACGAACTTTTCGGAAAAACTGCAAAAGCCTGAAACACGCTATTCCTCAGCGGCCATCGAGGCGCTCTGTCAGTACCCGTGGCCAGGTAATGTCCGGGAACTGGAAAATTTGGTGGAGAGAATCATGATTAACCGCGCAGGGCATTTGATCACGGAAGGAGATATCCATAGACTATTACAGCCATTGGAGCCTACAGAAAAAGGGTATGGCGGTGGATTCCTGACAAAAGACGAGATGGAAAAAAAGCACATTAAAGACGCCTTGACACAATGC
>Ga0222657_1000467_pt1 | contig 19585 bp, 16 predicted proteins | sample AntAcemetagen474_FD_179858 | JGI IMG/M metagenome (GOLD analysis project Ga0222657, IMG submission 179858) | Saline water microbial communities from Ace Lake, Antarctica - #474 | ecosystem: Environmental > Aquatic > Non-marine Saline and Alkaline > Saline | place: Antarctica: Ace Lake... | reverse complement strand
ATATCATTGATTCGGGTTGATCGAGTGAACCTGTGTTATCTGATTCCATATGAACCAATGGCGAATTACAGAGATCTGCTAACTCTCTCAGGTTTTCTGAAGCTAAAACCTTCTTTGATATCAGTTATATATCTCAGTGACAATTCTTTGCCAGAGTGAAAGCCATTTTGGCGCCTACATCAGATACTCGTTTAGAATACTGAGCTTATGTATCTCTTGTGGGATTTTCCGGTAAAATCTCAGGGAATTGGACCATAAGAGAAAAAGCAGTGGCCCCAAGGAAAGTCGCAGATTGTGAGTGCAAATCATGTTGATTTGACATAAGATCTTATCTTGATGAAAATAAGTCTGTCCCTCTTCAAAGCATCATCCAACCGAGGATGGGAGGAAGAATGAGGATTTCAAAGGCTCATACACCGTGTCCAAGGCACAACGGCGTATGGGCTTTTTCATTTTGAAAGTATCTGGATCTTCTGATGGACACAAGAAAGCTTATTAGGAATTGGAACAAAAAGTTAGACAACCAAAAAAGAAGCTTTTGAACTTAAGATCGCATTGGAAAAAATTGGAGGAAAGCGTGCAACTGCAAGAGTCGACTATCCAATTATCTTCTGATGTCAGAAAAAATAAGGCTTGAAAATGACTGATTCTCATCAAGATTTGAACACTGACAAAGAAGTGAATAGAGAGAACAAGTTTTTTGCTTCGGTCATTGCCAATCTGCCCCAAGGTATCATCGTCTGCAATGCCAGGGGAGAAATCTTTTTATACAATAAGCCGGTGAATATCATTTTAAAACTGGAAGAAGAGCATGGGACTTTTCCATTTTTGGGGCAAATGGTAACGGCTTTGATCGATAAAAATCTTATTGAGCATACTTTAGATGAAATCAATGAACGGCTGAAAAAAAATGTATTGGATACAGTCTCTTATTTTATTTTTAGAGTTCATCAGAATACGGTCCAGTCAAGGGTAACACCAATGCTCAATTCCGCCGGACAATTTAAAGGGTTCGTTTTGATATTAGATGATATCACCCGGCAGAATGAGATCGACAAAAAAATGGAAGCCACCTTACACTCTCTTGCGAAAAATGCGCGATCGCCTATTGCAAGTATACGTGCTGCTATCGAGGCCATAATGGATTATCCCGGGATGGACCAAGCCCGCCAGGATAAATTCAAAGAGATTATTCACAATGAATCCCTTGCATTGAGTAATATTTTAAATGAGGTCTCCGAAAACTATTCCAGCCTGACCGGAATTAAGAAATCCATGGAAACCGTATCGGTAGCGGATTTTCTTGAAACCATTGCTCGAAGATCAGGCGAAAAGCTCGACATTCAATTACGCCTGGAAAATATTGACAGGGATATCTGTATTAAAGCAGACCGGTATGCCCTTACCATGGTGATTCTTTTTCTGCTTAGTCAGCTGAAGGATAAAACAGGGATTCATGAGTTTTTGGGTTCTGTTACCATGAATGATAGAATTGTCAATATTGATTTTCGTTGGCAGGGCCAGGCACTTGAAGCGAATACGATTAAGAAATGGGAAGACCGATATCCTGATATTTCAGGGCAGATATTTCCCTTGACCTTAAAAGAGGCCATCAATACCAATCATGCTGCCCTTTGGCCGTTTGAGGCAGATGACGATTCGGCAATGCCATGTCTCAGGCTGTTGATACCGGGCGATAAAACGGAAGACCGCCAGGTTGTAAAACCGATGACCGTATTACCCGAAGCACAATTTGAGATGTATAACCCTGAGTTGTTTAACAAATCCGGCCTGGACCCGGAACTGGACAATCACCTGTTAACCGAACTCAACTATACTGCCCTTATCCGTGAAATCAGCCAGGCAAAGACCTTTGAAGCCATTATGGGTAAACACAGCCAATTGCCCAGGCTGATCCACAGCATGTTAACCGGAGGGACCAAGACCAAAACTGTGACTTGGCTGATCGCCACATTTTCTGATGCGATTTTAGAAAAGGTTATTGAATTTGTACTCATTGAACAGGGCCCACCCCCTGTCTCGTTTGCATTTATGACCCTTGGCAGTGAAGGACGGCAGGAACAGACACTTAAAACAGACCAGGACAATGCCATTGTTTTTGAAGATATAGACCCAGGCTCTGGCCTGACGGAAGTGGCGGTTCAACACTATTTTCTCCAACTGGGCGAAAAGATATGTTTATGGCTGGATCAGGCAGGCTATGATCTTTGTCTGGGCGGGGTGATGGCCAAAAATGAAAAATGGTGCCAGCCACTTTCCACCTGGAAACGGTATTTTACCAAATGGATTCGTACAGCAGAGCCTGAAAATCTGCTTCACAGCACTATCTTTTTTGATTTCAGGCATGCCTATGGCGACAAGAATCTTACTGAAGAATTAAGGCTTCACCTGGTACACTCTTTAAAAGAGCGATCCGGATTTTTAAGATTCATGACTCAGAATTCTTTGGGCTTTCGCCCACCCATTGGATTTTGGGGCAATTTTTTGGTCGAATCCAAAGGCCCACATAAAAAAAGTCTGGATATCAAGATCTGCATGGCACCCATGGTCGATTTTGCTCGGATCTATGCTTTGAAAAATGGCATCACCCAGACCAACACCCACAGCCGGCTCTATCAATTATACACCAAGCGGGTGTTTGACCGGGATGATTATAACGAGATTGAACAGGCCTACAGTTTTTTGCTGCAGCTTCGATTCATGCGGCAGATCAATGCCATCATCGGTGAGAACATAAAACCGGATAATTACATCAATCCCAAGAAATTATCTAAAATAGAACAACGAATGTTAAAAGAAGTGCTCAAGAAGGTAAAACTGCTTCAAATGCGTTTAACAAAAGAATTTATCGCTGAATAACGGGGCTATTTCTCATCCTTTAAAAGCTCGTTTATGCGATCCACAACATGGGAATTGGAAAAGGGTTTTGTGATGTAGTCATCTGCGGTAAGCCCAATCCCTTTTGCAATATCAATGGTTCTTGCCATGGCTGAAAGGAATACGATTTTCATGGTTTTAAAGTTGGGATTCATTCTGATTTTCTGGCAGACCTCATATCCGTCCATCCCTGGCAGCATGATATCGAGGAGGATGAGATCCGGATTATAATTTTCGATTAAATCAAGGGCTTTTTCTCCGGTATCTGCTACTTCGACGTCGTAATGATTCTGTTCCATCAGGAACTCAAGAGGAACAATAATATTGGGCTCATCATCAACGATTAATATTTTTTTTGGCATGACTTCCCTCCACTGACCAGTTTAAAGAATGACCCATCATAACACCTGAAATGGTGTCGTGTCATCACTGTCCATTATAAGGCGTCTGAATTCTGTGTTATAGGAATCGTAAAAACAAACTTCGCCCCTTTTCCCAGTTCACTTTCCACCCATATTTTACCTTTATGGGCTTCAATAATATGCCTGGTAATGGTTAGTCCCACCCCTGTTCCAAATGGTCTCCTCTTGGAAGAGTCTTTAATTTGTCTGAATTCCTCAAAGATGATCTCCTGGTCTTCTGGACCGATTCCAATTCCATTGTCTCTTACATATACGCAGATTGAATCCTGCTTCCTTGATAAGCCGATTTCAATCTGTCCTTGATCTGTGTCACAGAATTTCACTGCATTGGATATCAGATTTATCATGACCTGTATGAAACGGTCCCGATCCACTGAAGCATGCACTCTTTTTTCCGGAAGATCCAATTTCAAATCTATATGATTGTCATGAATGAGCTGGCTCGTTGATACCACAGAGTCTTCAATTATTTCTCCAATATCGGTTTCCAAGAATTCCCATTGAATTTTACCGGATTTAATCTTTTGAAAATTTAAGACATCATTAATGAGCCGGGAGAGTCTTTCACTTTCGGTAATGATAATTCTGGAAAATTTTTGATGCCGCACGGCATCCAGATCCGGATTTGAATGCAGGATCTCAGCCAGGGCCCTCACAGATGTTAAAGGGGTTCGAAGTTCATGGGTCACCGTGGAAATAAATTCATTTTTCAAGTGATCCAGTTCTTTGAGCCGTTCATTTGCAGCAGCAAGATCCCTCGTGGTTGATTCAAGTTCCCGGCTGTAAATGATAATTTGCTGGGTTTCATCAAGGATGCTCATAATATCACGGACTCCCAGGGGCTCTTCCTGAACTACCGAGGTCACCATGGCATGGGCGGAAGCGGATCCTATGGCCCCCGCCAGAAGTTTTTCCGCATAACTCACAAGACCTGCGTCTGCCGTCAATTCCTGTTCGAGGTCAATGTGATTTTCCTTGGCATACGTTTCCAGGGCCTCACGGGTACGACCCTTGCCCAGAAAACGTTCAAGAATGGATTTTAATTCCCCTACAGAAGCGGTTCCTCTCCAGAAAGAAGATTTTTCCGCTTTCACAGAATACTTGAACACATCCACAAACAAAGTCGCCTGTTTCTTTTCAACTTCATCCTGTGTGGAAAACAGAGATACCCCGAAAAACAGACCAATATTAAAGAACATGCTCCAGAATACGGTGTGGGCGTATTGGTTAAATCCTTCAAGGTTTGCGCCCAGCCCGAATAATTGCTGGGGTTTCAATAGTTCTATCCCAAAAGGACCGTAGGTTAAAAAACTTTCCAAGGGAAACCGGGCCTGGGCAAGCGATGGCAACACAAGCGTATATGCCCATATAAGGAATCCTGCTATCAGACCGGATAATGCTCCTGCGCGTGTGGCGCCCTTCCAGAAGATCCCCCCGATAATGGCCGGCGCAAATTGTGCTACCGCGGCAAATGAGATCAGGCCGATAGATACAAGCGTATAATATTTCACCACAAAATGGAAATAGAGATATCCCAGGATGAGAACCAGAAGGATGGCGGCTCGTCTGATATTTAGCAGAATATTACTCAAGTCACTTCTCTGGGAGAGTTTAAATGCGGACAGTCGAAATAGTACCGGCATGACGAGGTCGTTGCAGATCATTGTCGACAAAGCAATGGTTTCAACAATGACCATTCCTGTTGCGGCAGATAGCCCTCCGATAAATACAAACAGGGTTAACGCGTTATGATTTTGGGCCAGCAAAAGCATGAGCGCAAAAAAATCTGCATCCACGACCTTCTCCCCGGCAAAACTCAACAGTCCGGCAAAAGCGATGGGGATGACAAAAATATTGATGAGGAGCAGATAGAGGGGAAAGAGCCATATGGCTTTATTTAGATGTTTTTCATCCACATTTTCCACAACGATCACCTGGAACTGACGGGGAAGAAAAATAATCGCCAGCATGGACAAAAACAACCCGCTGTACCATCCTGAAAACCCGGCTGCGTTCATTTCCATGACAAAGAGTTTTTTAATCTCGGGAATGACACTGGATCTTTCAAAAAGATCTGCAAAGCCATTGTAAATACCATAGGTTACAAATAGCCCGACAGAAAGGAACGCCAATAGTTTAACCAAGGATTCAAAGGCAATGGCAGCCACCAGGCCTTCATGACGCTCTGTGGCATCCAGATGCCGTGCACCGAAAAGAACAGCAAAGGCTGCTAAAAGCAAGGCCACATAAAGTGCTGTATCTTGAAACATTGGTGGATGGGTCAACGAGTCCATCCGGGGACTGCTGCTTAAAAGTTGGTATGTTGTGGAGATGGCTTTAATTTGGATGGACATGTAAGGGACAATACCCAGAACGGCGATAATTGTTACAACCCCTGCGATGGTTGAGCTTTTACCATAACGGGATGCAATAAAGTCGGCGATGGAGGTGATCTTGTTAGCTTTGCTGATCCGAATGATTTTCCTTATGACCGGAAACCCCAGGATCATGGTCAAGGTTGGACCGATATAAATATTTAAAAACCCGGTAATACCCGATCGGCTTGCAGCGCCAACACTACCGTAAAATGTCCAGGCCGTGCAATATACCGCAAGAGACAGGGCATAAATATAGGGGTTGCTGATAATGCTTCTACCCGTTTCTGCCCGTTTTCTTCCATAAAAGGCAATGGCAAACAGAAGGCTGATATATCCGAAAGAAAGCAGGAGAATGGCTTTTTGCTCAATCATGACTCAAGAATCGACCCTGTTTTCTGTTGATTTGGATTTATCCAGATGAATTTTTGGGTTGCTTTCTGAACAGATGATCATCAGGCCGATCAGCACAAGCCAGGCTGAGAACATGAAGAAAAAAAATATGGGAATCCCTAAAAACGCTGCCGTTGTGTTAAACAGCGTCAGCACCGGATAACAAAATAAGAAATTGCCTAAAAGAAACAGACCTACAAATCGGGTGGTTTTTGATTTTTCATCAATCATTGGATTATCTCCCGTTTTCAACTAGTTGTTACACAAAGAGATCTTTATACGATTGTGAATACAAAAACAGGTGGCATAAGTAGAGAAATACAGATCAGACGATCTGACAATTTTGATCATCCCTTCCAATCTGAAAAAGCACCGAATTCTTAAACGTTTGAGATACTTATTTTCGTACCCTTTTTAGCAACCGCCCGTCAATAAAAACCAATCCAATTGTAAAATTGGCATTTCGAGCACTTCATTCCCATACCCTCCAGACCTGAACCCGAACTTTAGCCACAAATGAAGTAGTAAAAACCTTGAAAGACCGATAGTTCTTTCTTGCTGACGTCATGACATGTTTTTGCTCAGGTTGCTGGGTGTATCTGCTCTTTCTCAGGTTTTCTGAAGTTCAAAACCCGTGTGATATCGGGTAGATATTTGAAAGATAATCCTTTGCCGAGGTGAAGGCAATTTTCCGTAAGACACAAAAGATTTTGTATCGCAGGTTAGTCTCTGACAGGGGCAGGACCCGATATACAGAATAAAATTTAGTTGGTGAATCATATTCGATTGAAGTAAAGTATCAACTGCGAAGAAAAACACTGACCATCCAGAATGGTACGATCGTTATGGGTTATCAAAAGAGAATCCATTTTTTTGTTGCTTTTTTTCTGGTCTGCGCTGTTTTCTCTAACGGTGCATTGGCCGAAGCCTGTTTCTGCGGACAAGCCTGCCTGCACGGTCCGCAACATAAAGCGAAGTTTGCGGTTAACCTCCCCTTTCATATGCGTTGCCCAGGGACTCTGTGCACGAGCTGTATTTTGGAAAAAGGCCAAACATTAAAAGCCGTCAACTCCGCAGCACGGACGTATCATCTGAAAATCCTCGATACGGTCGTCCTAAATCTTTTCATCGATTGCCCTTCCAATTGTCATATTTTTAAAGACACGGGTTCTCTTCCTGCCCGCGGAGCAGTTTCCACGGTGCCTCTTTACCTCCAAAACCTTTCCATTCTTTGTTAATCTAGTACAGCGTATATCTTAAAATTTCGGATATAAGCGTTTCAGTTTGATACGTGCGTCTTTCGTGGTAAACTGCCAATCGACCTTGGTTTGACGGTTGTTCCGATCGGTATTCCATGCTGCCACCTCAGCCCGCATCTTCTCAATACAGTCAATTCGACCTGCAAGGCATTGTCGCTTCAAAACACTGAGTTCAATCTCTGCTATGTCAAGCCAACTTCCGTGCTTTGGGGTGTAATGTATTTCAAGACGCTCCGCCAGACATCTGGCTTCTTCAGGCGGAAAGGCCGTGTATAACGAGGCTGTATTGTGGGTATTGAGGTTGTCCATAACCAAAACTACTTTCTCGGCATCCGCATAGCGTTCTTCAAGCATCTCTTTGATGAAATGCGCCCAGTCAACTCGTGTCCGCCTCTCAGTGATTTTCACCTTGCGCCTTCCCCCAAGGGCCTCTACCTCCATGAAGATGCTTGCCACTCCCTTGCGAACATACTCGTCATCCACCAAAACAGGATGGCCAGGAGCTGCTGGAATAGGCTCATGAACCTCCCCGATCAGCTGCACACTCGATTCATCCATGCACACAACTGGAAACTTCACGTTGTACGGACGCGCGTAGACTTCGAGAATATCTTCCATCGCCGCTACAAAGCTGGCATTTTGGTCGGGCGGTATTTTCCAGTATTTGTTTAAGTGAGGTTTAATTTCATTTTTTTTAAAGTGTTGCACACCGTCATCGGAGAAACACTCGGTACGATTTTTAATTCAACCATTTTCTCGGCCAAAAGCCGCATTGTCCATCGTTCTCGACCTTCCGGAGCCTCCGAACAAGCCATGGCCAAAAGCTTGGCTTCAAATTCGCCTCCGAACTGAATTTCTCGCGGAGGAGTCACCCGCTTCTTCCGTTCGATGGCGGCAGGGAGACCTTCCTCAACAAATCGTTTTTTTAAGTGCTCGATGCTTCGAGGCGTTGTTCCTAAGGCTTCTGCAACTTTGGCAACGACCCACTTCGGACCATATTCTCCTGCATCAAGTAGGATCAATGCTCGAGCATACAATACGGTACGGGCTGCCCTTTTTCCCTTAGTTGAAATAGCCTCCAACTCTTTCCGCTCTTCTTTTGTCAATGTTACCCTGTAGCGTGGCGCCATATCGCCCTCCTTATATGATAGGGACGACTATAGCACATCTTACACATAATGCGAAGAGTTAAGTTTTACACTGTACTAGTTTTCCTCAAACGGGAGCGGTTTGAACCCCAGGATGCGGTATCAGCGCTAAGGAAGATTGCCACCCTGGGCAAAGCCCATTCCTTTCATTCAAGCCACCCGGACCCGGATAAGAGAGCGGACAGGTTGCAAGCACAGCTGGAAGGCAGGGATTGTCCATAGAAGAGACTCAGCGGAACATTACCGGCAGGCTTAAAGCCTTTTTTGAAAAAGCTTTTTCTTCTATCTACGAACAACTGAGAAAGTGGTTTTCATGGTTAACGTAAAAGAAAGCCGGATGACAGACCAGATATGAAAACAGACATCTTCAAATTGGGTGGATACAAAATCATTGAAACCGATGTAGGTGATTTGAGATGGGAAGCCCATTTCGGAGTAGGCGAGATAAAGGAAGGAAGGTGCTTCAAGAAAAGCTCGATCCTGTTCATCGGGCCGCCGGAAAGACGGAGTGACGGTTTTCTAAAATTTGAGTTTATGACTCGTACTAAAAGCTTCCCCGACTGGTTGAAGACAAAATATTATTGCAGAGGTTTTGAGGTTTACCACTGCAAAACCGGCAGAAAAGTGACGAAGGAAGAAATGCAGTTATGGAAGCATGATAGTGGTATCGATGGAATAGACAGACGAAATTCAGAAAAGGCTGAAACGGCTTCAAATGCTATCTCCACCAAAGGGACTTCAACCGATGCTTTCAGACTTCAAAGATATGAAATAGCCAAAAAGCCAAAAGATCGAATTATTTGGAAAACACACGCGGGTCCGCACACCTTGAGTGTTGGAACATGTATCATTCTGGAAGACATTGTATTTATGGGATCGCGGCAAATTGAACAAAACAATTTGAACAAACGGCAATTCCTTGCGAACCTGGAGAAATTGCCGCAATGGCATCAAAAGACATATTTCTGCCCTAAACTTTCGCTCCATGAGTGTAAAACCGAAATCGAAACGCAGAGTGAAAGGAAAAGGTGGTCGAGTGGAAAAAGGGGAACTGAAAGACATGCTGGCTGGAAGGGGTATAAAAGCGGAACTTCATCCGGGTTGAAAGCGTCAGATCTGACTGAAAAAGGGACAGCTTTTTTGACCCGCGTGTCAAAAAAATGTTTATCCTATGCCGCCGATTGGATACTTCTGACCTTGCCAATTTTTTTCGCCTATTTGATCCGCCTATGGAAAAAGCTTAAGGGAAAATGGCCTTTCAAAAGGGGAAAACGCTCTTCTATCCATCACAGGGATGATTAAATCCGGGTCTAATCCAATGCCGGAGACCATTGGCTCAAGGGCTGTCCATAAGACTCAAAAATTTAAAAAGGCCCCTAAACAAAGGAAATCTATACGCGTGATAACAACAAAAGTTTACAGAAAAATATTACTTATTATGGTGCCCTTAATGGTTCTGGCTTTTCACGTTTGGCCGACTGCTGTGACGGCAAACGATCACAAAGGGGGCGAAAACCACTTCAAACGATACGAAGGTGGGAAATACAAATCTGATTCTAATGATCATAAAAGACGACGGCTGAAAAATGAAGATGAAGGAAATGAGCTTACAGGCTTAACAACCGCATGGCTCCTTGCAGCAGCCAACCTTACCGTTTTTCTCAGCATCCTTCTCAAAGGCGCAAACCGTCATTTTCCTTTAAAGCCGGAAACAAAAAACGCCATCAAGCGATTTAACCAGTTCCAGAAAAAACACCTGATGCGATTCCATTTTCTCTTAAACCCGTTGGCTTTGTGCATAGCCCTCCTGCATTTTCTTCTGTCTTGTTGTCGGAAAACCGCTCTTCCCGAATGGGGTCTGCTATTCGTGACAATGATGGTTTTCCTGGGACTGATGGTAAAATTCAAAGGGGCTCCCAAGTGGATGAGAAAATTCCTTTATCGCTTACATACATCCAAGATAGCCTTTTCAGCATTGATTCTGATCCTGATCATCGGGCATCTGATGGTTGAATGAGGTGACTCTGAGGTGAAAAATCTCATTATCATTCTGGCAATAGGGCTCCTGTTGTTTGAGGTTGTGGAACATCTGGTATTTCCTCTGATCTGGTTCATCAAAGACCGAAAAAGAAGATCTGTCTGCGGGGAGACGGGTATGTTGGAAAAAGTAGGTGAAATCAGATACTGGCAGGAATCTACTGGGCAGGTTTTCGTAAATGGAGAATTGTGGCGGGCCGTCAGTGAGTTCCCGTTGTCGGCAGGGGATAGAGTGGTTGTCCAAAAGGTGGAGAGGCTCACGGTGACCGTGATCCCATTCAACAGCCCCGCCTGGTGTGGTCATTCAGGAAAAGGGTAAACTGCTGTCAACAGTTTCGACGCCGATGAAATTTCTGTAGGATCTCTTGTCTCCGCAGATGGCGGAGATGAACAAAATAGATGGGAAATATGTTCGGAACCATTCTTATCTCACTCTGTACGCTCATGCATGTCTATGTCTTCTGGCGTGCCGCCTCTTAAATAGTTTCTGCTCAAAAAATGTCTTAGCAAATGATCTGATGTACCTGCTATGTATGTCAACCGATAAATATCTGTGATATCAAAATTTTAGCGGCTCACCAAAGGTTAAGAATGCCATGGTTTTCGCGATTTTTTTAATGGGTAGAAACCGGTTAATATCCTGAGATACATCAGATGCGTGCGGGTTGATGTATGAGCTCAATATCACCACTGGCCATGATTCAAAGCATCATCGAAGCTGTGAGAAGAAAGCCCCACATCTTGTGGTCGCCTCCCAGGGAGATTGCGTTCACCTAACTGAAGTTGTTCTATTTGAGCTGGAAGCTCGCCTTGATGATCTGAGGATACCCCCTGGAAATCGCCTTGAATCACTTAAAGGAGGTCGTATCGGGCAGTACAGTATCCGTATCAACGAGCAATGGCGTGTTTGCTTTCGTTGGACGAAAGCTGGCGCGGAAGATGTTGAAATCGTGGATTACCATTGAGGTAAATCAATGACGAAAAAGCTCAAACCTGTCACCCCCGGTGAAATCCTGTTGGAAGAGTTCCTAAAACCGATGGGGCCGAAGCCGGCAAAAATCACGCCCTGGATCACAGCCGTGGACCAACCCACCAAACTATTCGACGAACACCTATCACGGTAGATGCTCTGAAATGGCATCATGTACCCTCTCCATTAAACGCGGGATATCCTTCTTGCGATACTCTGAAAGAGAAATGGGTTCGCCAATCTGGAAGCTGTAAGATCCTTTATTGATGCGGAGGCTCCCCTTTGTGGCAATCCGGTGGCTTCCGTTGATAACCATCGGCACGATATCGCAGCCGGATTTGAAGGCCAGGTTAAAGCCCCCCCGTTTGAAAGATTGCAGACGGCCGTCCACACTTCGGGTGCCTTCCGGAAAGATGAGCACCGAGGCCCCGTCTTTGATTCGTTTCGCCGCAAGCGCAATGCTTTTTACCGCTTCTCTGGGATCTTTTCTTTCGATGCCGATATACCCTGCTTGGGTCATGGCGGGACCGAGAAGCGGGATTTTCATGAGTTCCTGTTTCAAGATGAACTTGAAATCCACCGGAAGAAAAGCAAGGACTGTCCAGATGTCAAAAAAACTCTGGTGATTGCACATATAGATGCGAGGGACTTCCGCATTTGCATTCTCCTTGCCGCGAACGGTGACCCGAATGCCGCAGACACGCAGGATGACTTTGGCCCACGGCACGGCGCAACGAAAATGAACCGTTCGTCCCGAGCCGCCAAAGATGGGAATTACCAATGCCCATATACACATAATAACGGAAAAAAGACCAATAAAGGCGTTTAAGGCAATATATCTCAACATGTTCGGTAGTTTCTCCCTGTTGTGGTGTAGGGGATTGTTGCCTAATCCCGTTTTCAATTATCCAAATGTCTTTCCACCTCGCTTTTCGCCAAGTCCTGGTAAGCATGGAAAAGTCTGGCGCAGAAGTTGTCCCACTGCTGACAGATGCGAACGGTTTCCTCGTTCATTTCCACGATGTCGGGATATGAAACCAAGCCGGAAATCTCGTCTGAAAAGCCATCTACGATTTTCTTGTCAGCGCCCGGCAGTAGGTTTTTAACGAATTCTGATGGGAGGTACCATTCGGACACCCTTTGCAGATCCCGGTGGATCTGGGCCAGCAGAACATTCCTTGGACCTTCCCATAGCTCGTTGACGGCTGCGTCGCGATACAACCGCGGCAGGCTTGAAAAGTCTTCCATGACCCCGTGTCCACCGAAGATGGACATGGCCGTTCTCAATACGTCCACCGTATCCCATGAGGCGGTTATTTTCTGGAGCATGACCAGCTCGCGAACATCAAAACGTTTCTTTTTCATGGACTCGGGTTCGTCAGTGACAATACCACCCCTGACGCCGCCTTCCAGGCCGAGAAAATCCCTGTACAGCTTAAAAGCCCCTGCGGTTGTTCGCCGGGCGAAATTCTCCATATCTTTGAGCTGGGCTTCAACCATGGGAAAGCGATCTATTTTCAATCCGAATGCGTCTCGCAACTCGCTATACATCCTGGCTTCGCGGACCGCGCGGGTCATGTTTGCAGCGCCTGACAGGCCGACGGTAACCCGCGAGTAGGTCAAAACGATGCCCACCACATTGGCGATACCTTTCTCTAACGGCCCAACAGGATATGCCACAGCCCCGTCGTAAGTAATTTCCGCGGTGGTTAATTCGCTGGTTCCCATTTTCCATTTGATACGGTCAATGGTGAAGCCGTTTCGGATTTCCTTCTCCTTGTTCCCGGGCAGCCAGGAAGGAACGATGAACAGGGCTACTTTATCAGAACCGGCAGGCTTTGCGGTCACCACGGCATAATCGGCGTGGGTTGCCGAGCAGAAAAATTTGGTGCCATAAAGCCGCCAGGCATCTCCCTCTCTCACCGCCTCCATGACATTGGCCGGCACGTCCGATCCCCCCTGGATTTCGGAGAGATACTGGGCGCCGATACCAAAGTCTCCATCTATTCCTTCCTTACAGTGGCGGAGGATGCGTTTCAGTTCAGGGGTATCAGCGAAGTTCTCCAGTATGGCGACCATCCCTTCCGTGCAGGTCAGGGGACAGACAATGCAGGCCTCGCCATTCTGGTAGAGGAGGAACATTTTTATGAGCTTTTCCCAGGATGAGGTTTTGGCGGAAAAGAGTCCTTCGGAAAAGGCTTCTTTTTCCATGATTACCGTTTCCAGGGGTCTTTCAATCCTGTCGACACGGTGGTTGTGCCCGTCAAAGTGCGTTACATAAGGCCTTTTCTCGGGCCTCGCGATGGTGTCAGCCATGTTTCTCCACCGATGGGAAACTTTGGGCGAGAATTTCCGTGCCGCCCGGTCCACCGATTTCCACGTGTCTCCTGTATAGGTCTCTGCAACGGCCTGGATAAAAGGGTCATCGGCGTAATAGTCAACCCTGTCCCGCCATTCAAGAAACGCGTCAAAGCTGTACGGATTATTTCGATCCGGATATGACATTTGGTGACGTCCCCCTTGGGTTTGTCTTGTGGCCTTTACGTCCTTCGAGATTCCAGGAAGCGCTTAACCGCCTGTTTATGTTCGGTTGTCTGAAACAATATGGATTGATGGGTCGCCTCCCGCTCCAGGACTTCAGACAGGTTCATGTCCAGGCTCGCGTCCAACCCTTGCTTGATGGAGGCCAGAGCCTTGGGAGACTTGGCTGCCAGAGTTTTGGCAAGTTCCGCAACTTCTCCATCAAGCGCTTCGTCGCGCACGGATTTGTAGATAAGGCCCATGGAAGCGGCGGTTTTTCCGTCGATCGCCTCGCCTAACATGGCGAGTTCCCTTGCCTTGGCCAGGCCGACCAGTCGGGGAAGGAAAAAAGTGCCCCCTGCGTCCAGGCCGGCGCCCAGGTGGACAAACATCTCCTGAAACCGTGCATTGTGTGAAGCTACGACAAAATCACCGGCCAGCGCAAGGTTAGCCCCGGCACCTATGGCGACTCCCCGGACCTTGCATAAAACGGGCTGCGGGATCTCGCGGATACGCTTTAACACATGGTTGATGGATCTCAAGATTGCCAGGTATTCCGGGGCGGATCTTCCTGCACCCAGGAAATTAATGTCCCCTCCGCTGGAGAAATTTCCCCCCGAACCTTCGAGGATCACCACCCGTATTTTTTCGTCTGCCTCTATGGCCTGAAAAACTTTCCGAAGGTCCATAACCATATCCCCGCCAATGGCGTTCATGACAGCCGGACGGTTCAAGACTACGGTGCACAAGTCTCTCTCTTTTTGAAACACAACGCAAGTTTGCCCGGGGGTAGGTTTTGACGCGATGTCCATTTCAGATCCTTAGAATAACCTGATCCCGCAATGATACGGGGATCAGGCGTTTAACGTCGGCTAGTAACCCAAAACCTGTTTCTGGCCGGTTGGGGGAACCCATTTTCCGTTTTTGATCTGGAGTAATGTGGATTCATTAGACCCGAGGTGCTTTTTGGGTCCGAAACTGACGACAGGCCCACCAAAAGGATGCTGGTATCCTTCAATGCTTTCAAGGGCTTTCAGGAAATTATTCAGGGTCAGTTTCTTTCCCGCTTTTTCCAGGGCAATAACGGCAAGATCCGCACTGAAATAGCCGTGTTGAGCCACTTCGGAAGGCATTTTTCCAAATCGTTTTTTATAGTTTTCGAAGAATACTTTTGCTTTCCCGGTTGCCTGCTCTTCATACATAATCGGGATAGACGTGACAGCGTATAACCCTTCGACGCCTTTTGCGCCTTTCAGTGGAATGACATAGTTGCAGGCGGCAGTCTGGCCCACCATATCAACATTCCATCCCATTTTTCGTGCGGTTGATACAGCGATGATCGTGTCCTTGATGATGGTCCCCAACATGACCACGTCACATTTTGCCTCCCTCAATTTGTTAATAGCGCCGACATAATTGGTTTCCGATGCCTTGTGCGTTGTTTCAGCAACGAGCGTCATATTCATTTCTTTTAGCTGATCCTTTACGGCATCAGCCGTTTCAAGCCCAAAATCGGTATCCTGATACATCATGCAAACACGCTTTTTCCCTTTTTCTTCCACAAAATACTTTAGCCCGGCTCTCACATTACCGTAATACGGTGCCAGATTGGCAAATTTTAGTTTGTTGAGGGGTTCATACATGGACCGCGCCGCTGTGTAAGGAAAGAGATTCGGCACGTTTTTCTTTTTCAACATGGGAAAAATTGCGTTGTTCATGGGTGTGCCGATGCTGGCAATGAGAAAAAAGACCTTATCCCGGTTTACCAGTTTATTGGCTTTTTGAACTGCGATGGGCACTCTGTATTGTGAATCTTCCACAATATATTTAATCTTACGCCCATAGATTCCACCGGCTTCGTTGGCTTCATCAAAGCGCATTCTGACGCCGTTGGTTGCGTCAATGCCCCAACCGGCAACGGGTCCGCTAAGCGCAGTATGAGTGCCGACGACAATTTGGTTTTTCGAGACGCCCCGGGTTCCGGCCTGAACCGCCACGACCATTCCCAGCAAAATAACGACACTTAAGAACATTTTTAAAAGTTTTCTGCCTTTCATCTCCTCTTCCTCCTTTTCCAATATGGATTTTAAAAGTTTGACGGAATCGACAGGATTAACGGGATCAATGGAGCAAGTTTATATCGATCCTGAAGATCATGTAAATCCTGTCATCTTCTCCTCCCTTTTCAATACTGGTACATTGTTTCAATTAAGTCTTTATATTTTTTATTGACGAAATTTCGCTTCAGTTTCATGGTGGGCGTGAGTTCATCATCTTCCGCGGTTAAGAGTTGATCGATCAGTCGTATTTTCTTGATTTGTTCCACCCGGGCGAATTGTTTGTTTACGTTTAGTGTTTCTTCCCATATCAGTTCTGTAATTTCTTTGGCTTTGCATAAGCTGGCATAATTTGTATAGGGGATATCGTTGTCCTGGGCATGCTTTTCAACATTTTCCTGGTCAATCAGAATGAGGCAGGTTAAATATTTTCGATTGTCGCCAATAACCACCGCATCCGTTATGTAGGGTGAAAATTTTAACTGGTTTTCAATTTCACTGGGAGAGATGTTCTTTCCACCTGCGGTAATGATGATGTCTTTCAAACGATCGGTGATGGTAACAAACCCTTCCTCGTCCATTTTTCCCACATCACCTGTGTGCAGCCATCGATCAACGACCGTTTCTTCGGTTTTATCGGGCTGGTTCAAATAACCTAAGAATACGCTGGGGCTATTTATCAGGATCTCTCCTTCACCGGAAATCTTGACGTCGCTGCCTGGAATTGCCTGACCAATGGTGCCCAATTTTGAATTTCCAATAATGTTTGCCGTACCCACCCCGCAGCACTCGGTTTGTCCATAAGCTTCAAACATTTCCACACCCATGGATAGATACCATCTTATTAAATCGGGTGAGATGGGAGCGGCGCCGGTCCCGGCCCATCTGAGCCTGTCGAGACCCATCATCCGCAGGATATTATTTAAGACTGCTTTTTTGGCAATCCAGTAAATGGCGGATAAAAGCGGCGGGATGGGTTTTCGCCTGATTTTATAAGATGAAGCCTGTTCCCCTATTTTGACAGCTGTATGATAAGCCCATTTGCCAAAACGGGTTGCATCTTTGACTTGAAGCTGAATAACGGCATAGAACTTTTCCCAGATTCGTGGAACGGCTATAAATACGGTTGGCGATAACTCTCTGATATTTTCCGGAACCGTATCGGGTCCTTCCACAAAATTGACGGTGCCGCAGGATTTCAGCGGTACGAGGATTGAGAGAAGTCTTTCCAGAATGTGACAAAGGGGCAGGAAAGAAAGCTGCTCATCTTTATCATTGATTTCAAGAATTTTATCGAATGTTTCAATCTGGTACATGGAATTACGGTGACTGATCATCGCTCCTTTGGGTGGACCGGTCGTTCCCGATGTATATATCAGCACCATTAGATCTTCCGGTTTGGCCCTATCGATTTCGCGGTCCCAGAGGTCAGGATGAGCTTTACAATGGGTTCGACCCAGTTCATACAAGTCTTCCATCATCATGACTTGATCATCAGTGAATTCGTGTAACCCTTCCGGATTGAATACGATGACTTTTTGAATCGTCGGCGTATTCTTTCTTACTTCCAGGTATTTATCCAACTGTTCTTCATTTTGAACAAACAAAAACCGGGTTCCCGAGTCTGTTGCCAGGTATTCCAATTGTTGACTCGAATCAGTGGTGTAGACCCCGCTTGTGACGCCGCCGCTGCAAAGGATACCCATATCGGTGAATAACCATTCTTTATTATTATCACTCACAATCGAGCAGACATCTCCCCGCTTTAATCCCATCGCAAGGAGTCCCATGCCGATTTCCCCGGCTTTGTTGCCGTAATCCGTCCAGGTGAAAGATTCCCATATACCGAAGTTCTTTTCCCTCATGGCGACTTTACTGCCCAACTGCCCAACGCGATGTCGAAACAGCTTTACAAGGGTATCGCAGCCTTCAATGAGAATCGGATTGTATTTGGGTGTGGTCATAAACTTGTCTTTTTTTCTCGTTCCCACGCTGGAGCATGGGAACCAAGCGAATCCGCAATCCAAAATGCTAACGCCAGGTTTTCCTTTTTTTCCATCGGCGCCTGCCCCGCACGCCCTCTTCTTTTATCCCCATGTAAAACTCTTTAATGTCATTGCTCGCCATCAGGTTTTCGCACGTATCTTCCATCACAATTCGTCCATTTTCCAACACGTAGCCATAGGCGCTGTTTTGCAGCGCCATGTTGGCATTTTGCTCCACCAGCAACATGGTCATTTTCTGCGCGGTGTTTAACCGCTTGATGATATTGAAAATATCTTGAACAAAAAGGGGAGACAGACCCAGGGAGGGTTCGTCCAGCAGCATCAATCTGGGGCGGGCCATCATGGCACGTCCCAGTACCAGCATCTGCTGTTGTCCCCCTGATAAAAGCCCTGATTTCTGTTTTTTGCGTGCTTTTAAGATGGGAAAATAGTCGTAGACAGTTTCTAAATCCTCATGAATCTCTTTTTTTTCTTTTCGACCGTACGCCCCCATCAACAGGTTTTCTTGAACCGACAACAACGGAAAAACCTCTCTTCCCTCGGGAACATGCGCGATTCCTTTTCGTGCAACCCAATCCGGATTGTGCTTTTGAATCTCTTTTCCTAAAAATTCAATTTTTCCTTTTTGGGGGTCCATGGCGCCGGATATGGTTTTCAAAATGGTGGTTTTACCTGCACCATTTGCGCCCAGAATGGTGACAATTTGGCCTATCTGAACATCAAGGCTGATCCCCTTAATCGCCAGTATGGGACCATAGTAGGTCTCGATATTTCTTAAGATTAATATGTTGTCAGACACCTTTGTCTTCTCCGAGATATGCCTTGATCACATCTGGATTCTCCTGAACCTCTTTCGGTGTTCCGTCCGCTAGTGCCCGGCCGTAATTTATGGCAAGGACATGGTCGGAAACCTGGGAGACCAAATTCATATTGTGTTCGACCATAATCACGGTAATGCCCAGGAGTTTCTTGATATCATCGATCCAGAATGACATATCTTCCGTTTCATCCACATTCAAACCGGATGCGGGTTCGTCCAGCAGGAGGAGTTTCGGTTCGGTGCAGAGCGCTCTCCCCAGCTCAACAATCTTTCGTACCCCATAGGGAAGGTTTTGGATCAATTGATTCCTGTAGTGTTGTAAATCCAGGAAATCGATCACATCTTCAACCTTCCTTCGATGCGCCAATTCCATTCGTTTTACCGAAGGCAGAAAAAACAGATCTGAAAAAAAAGTGGACCGGCAATAAATATGGCGGCCGATCAGTAGATTGTGAAGGACCGTGGCGTGCTCGAACAGTTCAATATTCTGAAATGTCCTGGCGATTCCCAGGTTGACGACCTGGTGAGCCGGCACATGGGTGATATCGTTATCCACAAAGGTAATTCGGCCTTCGGTCAGATTGTATATTCTGCTGATAATATTGAAAATAGTTGTTTTACCCGCCCCGTTGGGTCCCACAATGGTGAAGACCGTCCCCTTTTCCACATGAAAACTGACA
>Ga0222657_1000459_pt1 | contig 19922 bp, 22 predicted proteins | sample AntAcemetagen474_FD_179858 | JGI IMG/M metagenome (GOLD analysis project Ga0222657, IMG submission 179858) | Saline water microbial communities from Ace Lake, Antarctica - #474 | ecosystem: Environmental > Aquatic > Non-marine Saline and Alkaline > Saline | place: Antarctica: Ace Lake... | reverse complement strand
CATTTGATCTCTATGGGGTTGGTTTTTATTCGACGTTGGACGTTCGATGTTGGATGTTGGATGTTTATCTTTTAAATAAGGTTCTTCAATAAAAATTAACGCTAAGAAAAGTCGGCGTATTTATATTGATAACCAACTGTTTTAACTTTGCATTCTATAATAAATACTAAAAAGTTACCCACAGATTTTGTTGACGATCCTTAAATAAACTTACTTTTTTGAGAGAAAAACATAAAAAAAGGAACTACCGCCGTCTACAAGCCGGTAGATTCAGTATCCCGCTGAAGCGGACTAAAGGGAAAACAAAAACATAAAAAAATTCTCCTGAGAAGATAAATATCCTCTCTGTTATAGGAAAAAATACATAAACAATCATTCTTCGTCTAAAAACGAGGGTTTCAAACCCCGAAGAAGACAAGAAATCTTAATCTTTCAAAATATACTGCCCTCTTTTTTCTCTACTTTAAAGCTTTCATCCCTTAAGCAATCAATTTCTTCTTCACTTATATTCCCGAATTCTCCGCCAATCATATGGATATATTCAGACCCCACATATTTGCGTTTTCTCCACATCACAATTATTTCTGCCTTAACCGGAACCTCTTTTTGTGGATGATCTATCTCAATAAAAAGACTTTTCCCGAAATCTATTTTTTCCTTAAAATGAAGTCTTAGGCCTAAACCTTTCTTGCCAAGTTCAACAATGGTGCATTCTCTTGCCTCATTTTCACCTTCCGCATAAAACCTTGCATTCAGTTCTCTTGGAATCCTTGAAATTCTTCTCTTTTCTTCCATGGGGTCTCCCTTTTTAAACACACATCCTCTAAAACACTCTTGCCGGAATAAACTTTTATGTTGTCTCTCTATTCATGCTATAGAACAGATATTTAATTATGTCAAAGCCTAAAAGCCACCTAAACATCCATTTATTCCCAACTTTTAAAACAGCTGCCGCCCTGTAAATCCGGCAGCAAAATCATCCATGTCTGCATTACATTTATACTGAAATTAATATTGTGCCATATATTCAGCAGCTTGAAAGATCCGGAAATGAACAAAATTTATTAAAAAAGCAGTAAAATAACGTTTATTAAAACCTCTTGACGTTAAAAAATTCATTTCTATTTTATTAAAAACTTAAATTAAGTAACTGCATTTAATTAACAAAAAAAAAGAGCTGGACATCTGATATAATAATAATAATATGTTAATAAATAACCTGAAAAGATATTAACAACTCTTATAAATCTCTTATTAAAGCTTAAATTTCAATTCATATTAGGACAAAAAAAGAATGCGGGGTATTCATAAAACAAAGACACAGCTTCTTCGGGAAATAAAACTTTTGCACACAAAAGTCAGTAGCTTTAATGAACTGGGGATAAAACATAAAAAGGCAGAAGAAAAACTCCGAAATTTCAATGAGGAAATAGAGCAAACAAGTCTTGAGCTTGAAAAAACGCTGGAACGCTCAAACTATATGGCTATTGAGTCGGAACTGACTTACCTGGCGCTGAACCAGATGTATAATGCTGCGGGTGACGGAATGTGGATCGTTAACAAGTAAAGGGAGATTCTGAGAATAAATGATGCCCTTTCAAATATTCTTTCAGTTGGCAAAACGGACATCATCAGTAAGAAATGTGACGACCTTTTAGATTACAAGATTTGTGGCACAAATGAATGCCTTTTAAAACAAATCAAAAAGGGCCACAGCCGGGTAGAGATGGATATTGAAAGAGTAAATAAAGACAAGACAATATCTCACTTCAGTCTGACAGCAGAAACTGCATAACGGTTTTCGGAAATTAAATTTATCGCACCTTTAATAAATAAAACCCCGGGAAAGATAAAAACACAGGAATAAAAAGTGGGGAAAAACACTAAAGACCTATAAATAGGGAAGTGTCCCTAATTTTTCCAAGGCTAAGTCGAAAACCATTTGGCCCATGCCAGGATATTAATACTTTTTTTTTAAAAAATTTGAATAATACTTTTGAATCTTTTGTATGACCTACATAGATAATGGTGCAACTTATCTCCTATCAGCCATTCTTCAGAAAAGCACAGGGATGAGAAATCTTCGATTTGCAACCAACAACCTTTTTGCCCCTTTGGGAATTAAGGTCGTAAAATTGGAGCTAAACCTTTAATTAAACTTCCCTTTTCGTGTGATTTTACCCATTGATCTTATAACAGGAAAAATAAAAACACATCTCATAGACATCCTTGCTTTATCTGTTCGAGAACACTATGATCAGGTCTATGCAAAAATGAACGGACGTATGATTCCGTTTTGGAAGCAAATGCTGAAGAGCGCTGTCAATGCCCACGGGTTTGTTTCGTGATCATTATGCCATTGCCTGGGACTTTGTGGTGGCTCCTGACGGATATTTTTTACTGGAAGGCAACACTGGATGGGAGATCACAATGCCCCGGATTATTACAGGAGGCTTGCTAAAATAGCCAGACTATAAGGACATGATAGCTTTTTTTCGTTGCAATCAATTCTTCAGGTGTTGGATGTCTCCCATCAAAGGGGGAAATATGACACATGAAAAGGGTGTAGAACAGGACCTGTGAAAGCAGCGGCTTCTGCTTCTGCTGCGATGGCACTGCTTCTTTCTCTCCAAGATACACTGCCCGCCCGCGGTTATCGGCTTATCAAAGAGGAAAGACATGGAACAGACCTTGAGACTACTGAGAAAGGGATTGCAGGAATCCTTGGGTATACGTTTTGGTTTATTTCTCTTTTTGATCTCCTATTATCTTGTGCCTTCGATGGTCTATGCCGCGGACGTGACATCCCATGTGGAATCCCTCGGCATCCCCTTTGCCGATCGTTATCCGGGAGGGGAAGCCATCTATGCGCGTAATATCTGGGACCTTCAGGCATTTGAAGGACGTCTCTATATCGGTGGAGGGAACTGGGACAATCTGGGTCCGGCGCCCAATGCAGGACCTGTACCGATACTGGCTTGGGACCCGGCCAGGAGGACAATTGTACACGAAGGAGAAGTCAATGACGAGGAGGTCAGTCGATTTGAGGTCATTGCCGGAGTGCTTTACATCCCCGGAGCCGATCCAAGGGAGAGTTGGGAACTGGGCAACCTCTATCGACGTGAAGCACGCGGGCATTGGCGAAAACTACGCACTATCCCCCGGGCCATTCATACTTTGGCTTTAACAGGTCATGCTGGCCGTCTGTACGTAGGCCTTAAAGCAACATCTACTGTTCCCTGGTATGTGGATTTCAAGGGGTATGGATCTGCCGTGGCAGTTTCCAGGGATGACGGTGTTTCCTGGAGTTTCCTGTCTTTGGGAGGATTCAATATTTATGCCTTCCTTCATGTCGGGGGCCTTGTCTATGCAGTGGATATCTTTCCAGGTCCTGGGACAGAAAAGTGGATTTCAAAGCATCACCGGAAAAAATACCACGCTCCGGTTTATGAACTGGAGCTTACGGGTGAGAATTTCTTGCGACGACCAGATCTCACTGCAGGGCTTTTGTTTCCTGACACAGAAGAAGCTATATGGAGCGCCTGTGTGATCAACCGGACAGTACAGTTCAAAGACAGCGCCCTTTATTTCGGTTCAGGCAGCCAAGGAGCGTTCGGGCTTTATCGGGCTGATTCCCTTGTCAGCAGTGATATACGGACAAGCCGTATCCGATTACCTGAAACAACTATCCCTCGGGACATACTGGTTAGAGACGGGGTTGTTTTTGTTCTTCTGCAAGGTCCTGTAACAAAGGAAGGAATTCGGACCGTTGTGCTTGGAAGCCGGGATATGAAGGAGTGGACCGAGATTCTCACTTTTACTGCCTCCACATTTAGCCGCTCATTCGAGTTTTTGAACGGTGATTTTTATTTCGGGCTTGGCTGTGACATTAAACTGCGATCCGGCTGGGTTCAGGAAGATCTTCACCCGGAAACCGGCAGGCTCTTGCGCGTTAGGGGAATATACGCGATACTACCTTGACCTTCTTAGTCTGACTTAGAAATCCTGGCCCCAAGCAGATGGAAACTCCGGAAAATAGTAAAGATAGTTAACGATCTTCTGTCAGAGCTAAAATTAGAGAAACACCCCGACAAAACTTTTATCGGCAGGGCTGAAAAAGGGTTTGATTTTCCGGGGTATCACATAATACCGGTTGTGCTTTCATTTTCGGCAACCACTATTAACCGGCGCTGGGTTAATTGGTTATTATCTGGTGTCCGGGTTCCCTTCAAATTCTTTCATATGAAAATGTACGAGGATGCATCCGCAACGACGGATAATTCGTGATTTTAAACTCTGTTATTTTGGTCCTCATCTTAGCCTTTTTTTAAATACTACGATGGCAATGTCATTAACTTTAGCGAACAGGTTTATAGCAGTTCTGAAAACGCCCCTCTTTTTTTTGAAATTCCTCGGATATTTTCTGCCTGGTCTTACAGGCTCAGTCGTTACTATTATTATTTCAAGTAGATCAAAAATCAAGAATAGCAGTATGCCAGCAGGAAGGAAAACGGTTTGTAACAGGCCATGAATTGGTATCAGCAGCTGAAATAGATGATCAGATTGATGACCTTATCGGTCAACTGGAGACTGCGAGAAAAAAATAAAGAATTTTCTTTGCAGTGGAACCCCATGAAAAAGATAATATTTTTTTTGGTTTTGATTTGGGCGGTATATAAAATCCGGTGCTTGATATGGCCGTCCATTTTTATTTCAACTTTTTTCGGCCAATAAAACTTTTGAACCCAGAAAAAAATATTGTATTATATAATTTTCAGTATGCAGTTGATCAACTGCATTAGAAAGTTTTTCTTTTACATTCCGCCCCGGGTCCGCTGCCTGGGTCGTTTCTTTTTGCTCTTGCAGTCGCATAGAATTATTTTTACAGGTGAATAACGGTGATATCAAAAAGGCGTTTATTAAAAGGTTAAACGGAATGGTCCTCAATTATGTCCAGAAAAAGAATTTGTTTAGGAATGAAATTGCCGTTCCGGGTGACATTATCGTTGTCCCTTCGGGGGTTCTGACCATTATCCAATAGAGAATATGATAAAAGATTGAGCCTGGTCTTTTTGAGATTACAGCCCAAATCCGGCGCTGTCAGGGTAAGGGACTTCACTAAAGCTCCGCGGGCGTAGTGACCCTGCCGGCACTTGAACACCAACTCAGAACAAAAAGTCCTCGCATCTTTGTAAGTGCATTAATCCTGAGGTTTTGGTATTTAAAAGCTTGATTAATTTTCAAAGGAAATACACTCTAAATTTATGGGGAAAATCTGATAAAATTAAGCTCAGAGGGATATCTTAATTTTATAATGGTTGGATGCGAAGCAGATAAAATAATTAAGCAACTGGATGAGGCCTACACCTGGATATGTTGCCGGCGGAATCGATACTCCGCCAATTCTGATGTGTGGGATCTGCGCTTCAACTGGCCGTATTGTCAAAGGGCTGTATCAGGCCTTTGACAGACTCAAATTGAGTATGGCAAGGGAAAAAAAGGCCATAGGAAAAACATCAAAAGGTTTTGATTTTCTCGAATACCATGTCCGGCCAAACAAGATCGACATATCGACTCAAAGTATCAAAAAGTTCACAGGCAGAATTCTGGAGAGACTGTATCAGCCAAAAGCTGACTTTTGTCAACTTTTCCAATATGCCGGCAACTGGCTGAGATACTTCGGGTCGGGACTGAATAAGGAAACTTTTAACAAGCAAAAGGAGGATTTAAATTGGAAACTAAAACTCAGCCTGAATCACAATTTGATGATCGCACTCCGGATGCATTGAGGCAATATAACGCGCCTGATTTTGAACAACTGACCTCTGGGGACTCTACTGGCGGAAAAGATACCGTAAGCGTGGAAGACGCCCCTTGGGTAGGCCCCAGCTAAACCTAGTTGCTACGATTGTACACAATTTAACTCCTTTTAATAGCATGGTAACCTATATCCCATACTCAAATAATCATTAATTTACATATCACATTGCTTTTCGTTATTACCTTCGATCTTATTAATCTTCATTGTCAATGTAAAAGGTCATGTATTATCAAAAAATTTATTACATCCTCACGTGTTCCATTTTCTTTTAGCGGCTGCCGCCAGTATATGAGAGAATAGAAAATTTCTGAGCTGCTGGTCAGTGCAGAGACATGCCTGTCCCGGGAAGTCGTTGAAATGCTGCACCGACTGTGCCTGTGGCGGCACGATGGTCCCCTTACGTGGTCCTATGACCAAAGATAAACTTGTAAGTGCATTAATCCTGAGGTTTTGGTATTTAAAAGCTTGATTAATTTTCAAAGGAAATATACTCTAAATTTATGGGGAAAATCTGATAAAATTAAACTCAGAGGGATATCTCAATTTTATAATGGTTGGATGTGAAGCAGATAAAATAATTAAGCAACTGGATGAGGCCTACACCTGGATATGTTGCCGGCGGAATCGATACTCCGCCAATGCAGATGTGTGGGATCTGCGCTTCAACTGGCCGGATATGAAAATGGAAATAATCAGGCAGCTCAATACGAACACCTATGACTTTGATCCTGTATCGACCTTCTGGTCCGGTGGAAAATGGATTGAGATGTGGTCAGCTCGTGATGCACTTGTCCTAAAAGCCCTTTCCCTGGCATTAACCAAAGATTTATCTCAGGTTATATCCAGATGCTGTTACCACTTTAAGAACCGGGGCGGGACAAAAGCGGCAATCCGATCCATAGGCTGGCATTGCCCGAACTATAGGTTTTTTATCAAAACCGATGTTAAATCCTATTACGCATCAATGGATCACCTCACCATCCTGGAGATATGCCGGAAGCACATTAAAAACCGCCTTTACATCTCCCTGATTCATTCATTTTTGAATCGAATCACCTATTGCAGAGGGCAATACACTCAGGCAACCCGGGGAATACCCAGGGGATCATCCCTTTCACCTGTCCTTGGGGCACTATACCTCCACGAACTGGACTGTGGGTTTGAAAAAAAGAAGCATCTGAAATACAGCCGGTATATGGATGATATCCTTATTCTGTGCCGGACACGCCATCAGACTGGCCGTATTGTCAAAGGTCTGTATCAGGCCTTTGACAGACTCAAATTGAGTATGGCAAGGGAAAAAACGGCCATAGGAAAAACATCAAAAGGTTTTGATTTTCTTGGATACCATATCCGACCAAACAAGATCGACATATCGACTCAAAGTATCAAAAAGTTTGCAGGCAGAATTCTGGAGGGGCTGTATCAGCCAAAAGCTGACTTTTGTCAACTTTTCCAATATGCCGGCAACTGGCTGAGATACTTCGGGTCGGGACTGAATAAGGGAACTTTTAACAAGCAAAAGGAGAATTTAAATTGGAAACCAAAACTCAGCCTGAATTACAACTTGATGATCGCGCTCAGGATGGCTTAAGACAATATAGCGCACCTGATTTTGAGCTGCTGGACGCACCTACCGGCACTACTGGTAAGGCCTTTTCTCCCTCTGAGTTCGACCACCTTCACCCCTACGGCCCCAGCTGACCGGGCAGATCGACCCTGCCACCGCATTCGCACCCCTCATCCCGATACGTTCCTCGGTAGCGAGCTCATAACTGGGGACCCGATAAAGGGTGTCGGCCCTACCGGACAAGGCAGAAATCAAAAGGCCCGGTAGGGGACGTGGGCATTGGCCTCTGCCACCAGCCTATGAGAGAACCAGAAATCTCAGAGCTGCTACGCAGGGCAGCGCCTTACCTTCCCCGGCTATCCGTTGAAATGATACACCTGCTGGGCCTATGGCAGCACAAATTCCCATTTGCATGGACCCCTTGACCAAAGATAAACTTAAGGGCCGTCTAATGCCGATGCTTACCACTTGTCAGAAAGTGAAATATCAAAGTGACTTACAGCTATTACGTCTAAATGGAGGGTTACAAGTCATCCATTAAAGGTTACAAGTCAATAGATAAATTTCTCCTGTTCAAAAAAACTTAAATTTATATTTTTTGAGTTGTTTAAAATACTATACCGCTCAAGATCAGTTCTTTATTTTGCACCAGTTACTTCTTTTCTTTGAGTCAGGTGTTAACAATCCCGCTCAGTCATCCATCTGGATCCAGATTTGCCATGCAACGATAAATCGTTGTTTTTATTGACAAACCCCGGCCTAAAAACAGGCCCCAGAAATCATTCTGTACCGTACCATGTCCAATCAAAAAGGTAACAAATCTATGGCTCTTAAAGTCCAGACCTTTGTGGCTCATGGCACAGGCGAAATAAGTTAATGATCACAAGCACATAGCAAAAATATAATAGGATGCGACAGCTGCCAATCAAGTCTAAGAGCTTTTCACCAACCCCTTACCTGGCTCACTGCAGCAGCCATTTAATCAGCCAAATATTTTTTTAACATCAAAACCCACCTGATCACGCATGATAAAAAAACAGGCTTTTGCTATTTTACAAGCCAATGCTTTGGTTGCTACAGCCTGATTTGTTTTAGCCAGTTTACGCTGGTAAAATTTCTTTGCTTCTGGACAAAACCTCCGTGAAAAGTTAGCAGCTTCCACATATGCCCAGCACAGATATTTATTGCCGTTTTTGGAATTACCTCTCCCTTTTGTTTTACCGTTTGAAATACGCTTACTTTTTACAAGACGGCAATATGAAGCGTATTTTCCATTATCAGCAAACCTGCCGACATCACCGGTTTCCATCATAATTGTCAGAGCCAGTATGATTCCTATTCCAGGTACCGTCATCAATTTCTCAAATTCCGGTCTTAGCTCTGCTCTTTTAAGAACAGTTTTTTCAAGATGCCTGATTTTTTCCTTCAGGAAACGGATGATGGCTATGTTTGTCTGTCCGGTTAAAATAAGATATTCTTCATCAAGCAGATTCTTTACATCACTTTCATGTAATTTTCTAATTGCACCGCTGCTAATCTTTGAGCCTGTCTGCCGCGTCATCAGTGACTGGAAGCTTAATATGTGACTGGTCTTGTGTTGAACGATCAGCATTCGTCTTCGCAGCATATCTCTCACAGGCCGTTCTTCTTTTGGATAGATATATCCTTGCGGCAAAATGTTGAGCCTTTCCATCTCAGTTAAAAAGAACGCATCCGTTTTATCGTCTTCATGTTTCAGGCCACTGTATCTCCCAAAACCTGCAGGATTTCCAAGTTTTACCTTATACCCATTTTCCATAAGTCCGTCCACCAGCCAGTACCAATTATATGTTGACTCAACTACGATACTTGCGGTAGTTTTTTTGAAAGGTTCAAGACTTGATAAGACCATAGACATTTCATTTGGTAAGCGTTTTCCAAATACCCGCTTACCATTTTGTTCAACTATTGCGTAATACCCATTGTTTGAATGTAAATCAATTCCGACTATGTGTTCCATCCGTTTGCTCCTTTCTGATAGTTAATGTTTTTCTTGCAACTATCATTATAGATGTTTTAATGGATGAAAACCTTTATATGATTATCAAGTCTGCCATTGACCATTAGTGACTTGTCAGTTGCAAGTTGTCCGTTGTAAAAACCTTAATAAAATCATATCAAAAAATGATCAAACAGATTGATAAATACTGGGATAAACTTTTTGCCGATCCAATTACCGTCAAAACTTTAAACGGCCAAGTCGCTATCCAGCCTCAGCGGGGGTTAGGGGTTGTAGACTTACCGGAATAACTAAAGAAAAGGGGTCTGCTCTTGGTCGGAGTGCTTTGCGAAAACCCCTTCTTGTAGAGGAGGGGACGAGCAAAACAAACCAAGACCCTGCCGGCACTTGAACACCAAGTCAGAACAAAAAGTCCTCGCATCTTTGTAAGTGCATTAATCCTGAGGTTTTGGTATTTAAAGCTTGATTAATTTTCAAAGGAAATATATTCTAAATCTATGGGGAAAATCTGATAAAATTAAGCTCAGAGGGATATCTTAATTTTATAATGGTTGGATGCGAAGCAGATAAAATAATTAAGCAACTGGATGAGGCCTACACTTGGATATGTTGCCGGCGGAATCGATACTCCGCCAATGCTGATGTGTGGGATCTGCGCTTCAACTGGCCGTATTTTCAAAGGGCTGTATCAGCCAAAAGCTGACTTTTGTCAACTTTTCCAATATGCCGGCAACTGGCTGAGATACTTCGGGTCGGGACTGAATAAGGGAACTTTTAACAAGCAAAAGGAGAATTTAAATTGGAAACTAAAACTCAGTCTGAATTGCAATTTGATGATCGCGCTCAGGATGCCTTGAGACAATATAGCGCGCCTGATTTTGAACTGCTGGACGCCGCCTCCCACACAGCCGTGCATAACAAGACTGAGCCCTTCTGCGTCGAGAGCATAAACACCTACTGCCCCGTGAGCTGAAACCTTGAATCCTGCCCCGGAAAATAAATGGCCGCTTAGGTTAGACAACTGTAATAATGTCTGACCAGCGTTGCTCAAACTGTACAGGAGAACAGTAACCAAGCGTTGAGTGCAACCTGCTCTTGTTGTAATAAGTTTCGATATATTCAAAGATGCTGTTTTTGGCATCTTCCCGTGTATGAGAGAACAAGAAACCTCAGAGCTGCTACACAGGGCAGCAATCTACCTGTCCCGGATACCCGTTGAAATGATGCACCGGCTGGGCCTATGGCAGCACAAAGATCCCATTGGCGTGGTCTCTCCCCATGACCAATGATAAACTTAAGGGCCTTATAATGCCGAGGCTTACCACTTGTTAGGAAGTGAAATATCAAAGTGACTTACAGCTATTGCGTCTATGACCAACGAATCGTTTCGGATATACCGATGCGGTCATTAACCGGGCATGATGAACAATTTACGGATTGCGACGTCAGGGTCCGGCTGGGGGAGACGCCCCAGGGCCTGACCCGGGAACCGGCAGTGAGAAATGTGTGCACCACAATGGGTGAAAACGAATTTTTATTTTTCCACAAAGAACTGGGGGTCCGGTTTTACGTCAAAAACGGCAATGAGGTGATTGTCGATAAAAATTATTATGATGATCCGGATATGGTTTCGGTCTATTTTTTGGGCAGCGTGATGGGGGCGGTCCTGTATATGCGTAACCTGATCCCCATGCATGCCTCTGCTGTGCGAGTCAATGGGCGAGCCGTGCTGTTTGCCGGGGTGTCCGGAGTCGGCAAATCGACCCTTGCTCATGCCCTTCAATGTCGGGGGTACCTGGCCATCACCGATGATGTGGCTCCGGTCAGGATTCTGGAGGATCAATTGTACACCTATCCGGGATATACAAAGTTTAAACTCTGGCAGGACGTACTGGCCTACAACCAGCTTTCCAAGGACAAATATCCCCGGATCCGGGATGCATTCAATAAGTATTATGTGGATTTTACAGAGAAACCGGAATCAGGGCCCTGCCCGGTGCACAAAATTTACCATCTGGCCGTGCACAATAAGGATGAGCTGCTGACCATCGAAAAAACCGACAGCCGGGATCGGTTCAATATTGTGAAAAAAAATATGTACCGTCCCCCCTATGCCAAGGGATTGAAAAAAGAGAAGGAATTCTTTCACGTGATCGTGAAGATGGCCCATCTTCCCATGTCCACCATCATGCGTCCCCAGCGGCCAGACAGCTTTGATACCTATGTCGACCGGGTGGAGGAGGATATGCTGACATGACGGCAAGGATTGTCTGGCTGGCCTCCTATCCTAAATCCGGAAATACATGGTTCCGCGTTTTTTTGAACACCATCCGCGAAGAAACCATCACCTCCCCGGATATCAATGACCTTTACAGCACCCCCATTGCCAGCAGCCGGGGCATATTTGAAGAACATGCAGGCCTTGAGGCCTCAGATCTGACTCTGGATGAAACCGACCGGCTGCGGCCGGATGTCTACCGGCATTTGGCCGCTTCCCTGGAAGAACCCATGTTCATGAAAGTCCATGATGCCTATACAAAAACCTCTGCCGGAGAATGGATGTTTCCAACCGAAGTGACCCGGGTTGTGATCTACCTGGTCCGGAACCCCCTGGATGTTGCCGTGTCCTTTGCCAATCATAATTCCCAGGGCATTGATCGGGCCGTGGAAAATCTATGCAATAAGGAGTTCTGTCTGTGCAGGGGCATCAAAAACCTGCCCAACCAGCTTCGGCAGATCCATTTGACCTGGAGCAGCCATGCCGCATCCTGGCTGGATTCTCCCAATTCTGTCTGCGTTATCAGGTATGAAGATATGAAACTGGAAGCGTTTGCAACCTTTAAGCGGGCGGTTCAATTCCTTAAACTGGATAAATCCGATGAAGAGATCCGGGCCGCCATAGAAACCTGCAGTTTTGACAGGCTGCAGAATCAGGAAAAGGAAAACAGTTTCAATGAAAAACCCCAAAACTGCAAATCTTTTTTCAGGAAAGGCATTGTGGGGGACTGGCGGGCGCATCTGACCGAAAAACAGGTTGACAGAATCATTGAATCCCATTATGGGATGATGAGAAAATTGAACTACCTGGATGCCAATGACCAATTAACCGTTTAACTTAAAACACATAACATGGACCAAGAAGACATATGGACAAATCAAGCTTGATCAGCCGGAACCGGGAGATCGTCCATGATTACCTGGATGAGTATATCGTGATGATGAATATTGAAATCGGGCAGTACTATCGGTTTAACGAAGTCGGCACCAGGGTATGGGAACTGCTTGAAAACGGTGAAAAATCCATTGAGGCCCTGGCAGATAAAATCATGACCGAATTCAATGCGGACAAGGACCTGGTGATCGCAGACATCATGGCCTTTGCCTCAAAAAGCTGCGAGCAGGGTCTGATCCGTGTGGCGTAAATAGTGTTGAACTCGCAAAGGAGCTCCATTGATAGCCGGTATTTTCAAGCGTAAAGAATCGGACCTGGATCTGAAGGGTCTTTCAGACCTGGTATTAGGCGCCGTCAATTCATCCGGCAGGGCGGACCTGTCCGGTGTCTGGGCCAACGGATCTGTCGTTTTCTGTTCGGCCCTGAGGTTTAATACACCTGAATCCAAATGGGAAAAAGTCCCTTTTGTCTCTGGGGACGGCATCATTGTGGTTTTCTGGGGGCGGTTGACCAATAGGAAAGACCTTGGGGAAAGCCTTGGGATCCGGGACAGCTTGGACAGGGTCCCTGACACCGAGCTGATTTATTTAAGTCGGCAAAAATGGTCCAATGACTTTATCCATCACCTGTACGGGGATTTCAGCCTGGCCATTTACGATCCCGGGCAACGGGAACTGGTCTGCTGTACAGATCATATGGGATGCAGGCCCCTTTATTATTATATTGACAATGATATTTTCATTTTTGCCTCTTCCCTGACTGTTTTTCACCGTCTCAACATCGTTCCGGTTGAGCCGGATATGGCATGGGCAGCAAGATACATCCTTCACCTGTCAATGGACTTTGAAACCACTGCCTATTCAGATATTTTCAAACTTCCTCCTGCCCATATGCTCTGCATCAGACAGGATGTATACCGGAAAGAACAATATTTCAGTTTTAACGGGGAATACCGGCTGGCCGGGGTCTCAATGGAAGCGTGTATTGAACACTACAGGGCGCTGCTGGATGATGCCGTAAAATCAAGGGTTTCCACAAATTACTCCCTGGGGTCGGAGACCAGCGGGGGAATTGACTCCTCAACGGTGACGGCCCTTTCGGCTGGATATTTTACCGGGCACCTGGATGATTTACATACCTTTGGCTATGCACTCCTGGATGATGAGCCCGGTCTGATCCTGCAGACCAGCCAAAAATATAAACTTGCCAACAATCATATCTATTGTGCCGCCCCTGAGATATCCCAAGAGGTGATTGACCGTTCCCTGGACGTCATGGGCTATCCCTGCGAACATGGCAATGCCATTTACCATTACCCCTTTTACCAGGAATGTGAAAAAAAAGGCATTCGTACCCTGTTGTCGGGATTTGGCGGCGATGAATTCGTCACCACCATACACGGGAATATCATTGTCAGTGAATTGATCCGTGACAAAAAATATTCAGAAGTGTATCCAACACTGCGGGGCAATAAATTAACGGCATTCTTAAGGTTGCTCAAACTTTTTTATAAGCAAAAGTTCACCCCCCCTGAGGAATATTGCCCAAGGTTTCTTGCCGCATGGAAAAAACGATGGCCCCATCATCCCCTGCGCCGGGAGCTGGTTGAGGCCTATTCTCTGGAAAAGGCCTATTTTGATACGGCAAAGTTTGATGCCGGATACACCGATCTGAACCAATTCACCCTGGAGCAAAGGTTTGCCCCTTTTGTGCCCACCCGGATGAACAATTGCATCCAGATGGCCCATTCCTACGGGATTGATTATGCCTGGCCCTTGCTGGACGTGCGGTTGATCGCATATTTTTTGTCCGTTCCAACGGAGTACAAGCTGGGCAGGGTGGGCCGGTATTTCCACCGCAGGGCCATGGACGGAATTGTACCGGATTCTGTTAACTGGAAACCCTCAAAAAATATGGGCGGTTTTTCATTTCATCCAATGGAATTAAAAGAGATCCCCGATTTAAACCCGGACCTACATCCGGATCTCCTGCACTTTATTGAACCGGATAAAATCAGGAAGAAACGGGAGGCCTTTTTCCGTGTAAAAGACATGGGAAAAGTATTTTTCAGGCGCTACATTGTCCAGATAAACCACATGGATCTATGGCTGAAAAAATTTCATGCAAGGGGTGCAAACTGGAAGAACGGGATATAATTGATGGCGGCCATAAAAAAAGTTAGAACCGTCTTGGAAACCCTCCGCCAAAAAACTTTTGCAGCTCAGCCGTTTCCCCTGTTTTGCCTGTATCTTCTTCAAAAGCCTATGCACCGGGGGTGGATGCTCCATCACCGCATATTAAAATACAGATTAAAGAGCTTATGCCGCCCTCGGGATCTGGCAAAACCCCTCATCCAGGGACTCTTGTGGTATGGGTTTTATCTGTGGGTATATTCCCATAAAATAATTGCCCGACAAGGGGCTAAAGTTAAAAAACAGCATGGAATTGGCCATGCCCGGCAATGGGCAGACCTGATCCTGCTTAACCTGGCCTTTCACCTGCCTCTTTACAGTTATTATAGGTACCAACTATATTTAAAGGGAAACCGGCATAAAATACATGGACAGCTGTACGTCAGCAGTCTGCCACATCTCCATGATTACAGCAACCGGGACAATGAAGGCTTAAACTCAGCCAGACAATTGATGGCAGATAAGCGTAAATTTGCACAGGCCCTTGAAACACACGGATTCCCGGGTATTAAAACCCTGGCCGTAATCACAGACCCGTCACTGATCCCCCTTTTTTTCCAAAAACAGAATGTATTCTGCAAACCGGTGACCGGTTCCCAGAGCAGGGGGACTTTTCAATTGACCCTTAACCCGGAAACCAGCAGTTATACCGCTTTGCCCATCAACGGCAGCCCAATATCTGATCCAGTTGAACTGCATAGGTTTTTGTCACGAAATGCAGCTGTTTCCGAAATCCTGGTCCAGGAAATGCTGGCGGACCATCTGGATATTGCAGCACTATCCAGATCAAAGGAAATCACAACCCTGCGGCTGGTCACTGGCCGGTTCAACACCGGTGAGGTCCGGACAATTTATGTGCAGCTTGAGATCCCGCGCAAGGAAAAAGCCCAAGGCCGGCAGTTTTACAAAATTTATCCCCTGGATATCTTCGGCCTTGATGTCTCTTCCCATTGGAAAAATACGCATCAGGCCAACCTGGAATATGACGCAGACCTGGTGCTGTCCTCCACCGTAAAAGAGATGCTGGCAAAGGCATGTGATATCTGCGCTGGCTGCCACAGAAAATTATTTCCTATCCGATCCGTTGGTTTTGATGTTGCCTTGAGTCCCCAGGGCCCCGTCATTATTGAAGCCAATTATAATTGGGATATCGAATTGCTTTACAGGGTGATCCAGGATTTAAGGGACAATTCCTTAGGGGCGCTCTGGCTCAAGGAGCTTTATGAAAGCGATTAAAACCTTTTTAAGTCTAAGGGCAGCAGACAAAATGATGGGTTTAGAGGCGGCCTCCTTCCTGTTCTTGACCCGCCTGGTCATTCTCTTTTTGCCCTATTCGGCATTGCGGAAAATGCTCGGCAGACACAGGTCCATTGCCGTGAATCAGGCCGTGGATGAAGCCAAGGTTCGCCGGATATCTTATTTTATCAATCGGATCGCCCCGCGCATGCCCATTGAATGCACCTGCCTTCCTAAAGCCCTGACCGGCAAATATATGCTTCACCGACGGGGTATAAAAAGTACTCTTTATCTGGGCTTAGGACCCCATGACACTTATGGGATGATGGGCCATGCCTGGTTGATGGTGAATCACCTAACTGTAACCGGCGGATCCGGCAATGAAAAGTTGGCCCAGGTGGGCCATTTCGGCAGTGACTGATTTTTTTTGAAGACAGTTTTTATAGAGATATAACCTGTCCCTGCTCCAGGGTCACCACATGGTCTGCATTTTGGATGGTGGAAGATCTATGGGCGATGACCACAATGGTCAGCTCGCTCTTTAACTTTTCCAGGGCCGATTGGATGTGTGCCTCGTTCTGCCGGTCCAGAGCGGATGTTGCTTCATCCAGCACCAGCAACTGCGGTTTTCGCAGCAGTGCCCGGGCCAGAGAGATGCGCTGACGTTCTCCCCCGGAAAAATTTATGCCCCGGTCTCCTACGATGGTGTCCAGGCCCCGGGGAAGACCGGTGATGAATCTTTTTGCCGAGGCCTTTTCCAGGGCATCCCACAGCTGCGCCTCGGTGGCCTTTGGGTTGGCTTTGAGCAGGTTGCTGCGGATGGATTCGTGGAATAAATAGATTTCCTGGGGCACATACCCCACACATTGGCGCCAGGCCTGGAGTTTATTCTTGTCCAGGGGGATGCCGTCGATGAGTACACTGCCTTTCTCCGGGGTTAAAAGCCCCAGAAGTATATCCACCAGGGTGGTTTTACCCGCCCCGGAATGGCCTGCAATGGCGGTGACTTTACGGACCGGTATCTTGATCTGGATATTTTTAAGATTCCAGTTTTCACTGCCTCTGTTGTACCGGAACCAAACCCTGTCTACAGAAACGGCATTTGTCAGGGGGAAGGCTGGAAGGGATGAATTGTCTGCAGCTCCGACCGGTTCCTGATTGAATTCAAACCGCTCCTCCATTTCCAGCACGGCCTGGAATGAGGGCATGGCATTGGCGATGCGCTGGAAACATTGCTGGAGATTGGAAAACCCGGGTAAAATCCTTGAGAACAGGAATACAATGACCATGAGGGTGACGGCTGATAAATGAAAGAGCTTGACCCCCATGGCAATGAAGAGGGCAATGGCCACTGCTGCCCCGATCTGGTAGCAGAGCCGGGTGGCTGAGTTGATTGCCGTGAACCGGACGGTCTGGTCGCAGGTGTCATAGGAGGCCCGGTTAAATTCAGCCGTATGGTATTTTTCAAGGTTATAGCTTTTGGATACCTTCATTCCTCCGATATGTTCATTGATCATGGTGTACATTTCCCTGCTGGCGTTCCGAAAGGAAAGGCCGAACCGGACCGCTTTGCGGTTGAAGGGGTAAAGGACCAGAAGGAACAGTCCTCCACAGCATAAGGCCGCACAGGTCATGGGCAGGGAAATGGTCATGCTGAACAGGGTGTACATGACCACCATCAGACCGGAAACTATCAGCCTGAAGAATTCCTGGGTGGCCATGGCCACCCGCTGGATATCATGGGTGAGTACGTGGATGATATCTGCATCCCGGATTTTTAAAAAGCTGAGCCACCCTGCATGGCAGAACCGTTTATATAAACGGGTTCTCAGGTGATGGGTGAACTCCGAGGCCAGCCGGGAGGCAAGAATATCTTTAAAGTGGCCTGTTGTGGAATAAATAGCGATCACCAGGATATAAATTGAAATTACGCTCCAAAGCCCCGGGGATAGGCCCAGAAGAGATGTGAACCGCATAAACGCATTGGCATAGCCGCTTCCCCCACCGGATGCATCAATGCCGATAACATGGAGAAAGGGGAGGATCATGACAAGGCCGATGCCCTGGGTCAGTCCCAGCACCACCATCAGTCCCATCAGCCCCCATGCCTTCCCCCCAGCAAAACGAAAAAAAGCCTTCAGATAAATTCGCAGCATGGGGGCTTAAGTCTCCTTTTTGTATCGGCCGTTGCGCACCGGTTTGATTGATGTAAATTTTCTGAAAAACAAGATGAAAGGTCTAAAAAGGTAATATAAAAAAAAGAATCTGTCTGGCAAATACAGATATTCAAAGTTAGGCGGAAATAATATATTACTGATAACTCTTGTTTTATACTGGATACCGGCTCCTAAAAAAAAACGAGCCATCTTTGATTTTAAATTGAAAGAAAAGCTGATTTGCAGAAAGGATTCATCGGATTCCACTATATGATCGATGGACGTTCGAACTAAAAAGGAAATCATTTTGTCTTTCTTCGCCATTTCATGGATGCTCTCCGGCAAGGCAAAATCAAATAAGGTGTTCAGCAAGACCAGGGCACTGAGTGCAGGCCGATTCACACCAAGCTGTTTTGCCCTGTCCATTAATTTCTTCCAGTCATGGGCAGAAGAACGGTTTAATATCAAAAGGATATCATAGAGCCAGAACACTCTTCTCCAGCAATGGACACCTCCATGAATCAGCAGGAGAATCAGCATATCGTCAAGATTGCACGCCGGCAAATGGTGTTCCCCAATTTTAACCCTTTGGCGGTTTTGCCAGAGCTCTTCAAAACGGATAGAACAAATCGAATTTGAAAAAAAATTCCAGTGTAGTTCAACATTGATTTTACTGACGGGGTTAAAAAAACTGAAATGGTGTCTTTTCTCGATAAATGCCCTGTGTTGTTTTTGCGATAATTTATAAAGGGGAACAAGCTTGTGATACCCGGATTTTATTAATATTTTTTCTGCATGAGAAATGCTTTCCTTTGGAACCGCAATGTCCAGATCGTTGGAACTGCGCATAGAAAAATTTCCGTATAATTGCATCCCCAGTACCGGCCCTTTAAAGGGCAGTGCCTTGATTTTGTCATTTTTGAACCTACCCATCAATTTCACTAATTCGGCTGTTTTTGCCATCATTTGTAAAGTGTTTTGCCGGTGGCGTTTTTTTAGTTGAATTAATACAGGCTCTGGAACAAGGGTTTTGGCAAATTGAATTAGATTTTTGTACACCGGTCCAATAACACGGTGTCGGTCAACAACCAGTTTTAAAAAAAAATCCCAGTCAATATCATAATTTTCAAGAAGCTTTTCAATCTCCCTTTTTTGCCTGTAATTTACAAGATTAAGAACGTGTATCATCAGGTGCAGTTCTACAGGCATTTTTTTATTCTTAGAAAAATAACGATTCATTAAACCCTTCCTTTTTTTGCAGTCTCCGGTGGAAAAACAAATTTCCGGGTAATTTGGGGTCAAACCTAAACATTAAACAACTCGCTCCTGACAGCGCCTGTTTTATTCAATTAATTGTCCTGCCCAAAGTTCTTCCAGAAAATCCTGCCAGGGCAGAATTTCAATACCTTTATCAACAGTATGTTTCTGTGTCTCCAGTGAAACAACAACTGAACGAATTATTTTATCAATACTTATAAATATATCTAGATATATTTACCTATCAAGTAAAATTATCCTAAGACAGGGGTGTACGAATACATAGAAGACAAATGCTTCTTGATATATAAAAAGGCCCTGCAGGGGCCAATTTATGCAATATAAAATTATTTAATGGAGTTTTTCCAAGACATTAGGAGTTTTACCCGGGTCCTGAATCCTGCGCTTTATCCTATATAACGATCATTAACATATAATATGTTACTGTGCATGTTAAAGGTTAACATAAAAAGAAAATGGTGAATCAAATCAAATCCAGCCGGTAAGTCATATTTCCAT
>Ga0222657_1000456_pt1 | contig 20042 bp, 29 predicted proteins | sample AntAcemetagen474_FD_179858 | JGI IMG/M metagenome (GOLD analysis project Ga0222657, IMG submission 179858) | Saline water microbial communities from Ace Lake, Antarctica - #474 | ecosystem: Environmental > Aquatic > Non-marine Saline and Alkaline > Saline | place: Antarctica: Ace Lake... | reverse complement strand
CTGTATTTGATAAATTATTTTCCAAAATTAAGAAGGTTGCAAAAGAAACAAATATGAAAATTGTACGTGTGTATCCAAAGAATGAAAAACCTGGGGCTTCCACAATCATTGAATTACAGCATATAAAAAAGAGCATCCAAATTACATTTTTTTGAATGAGGTTGAATTATGCCAAAAGCAGAAGTCTGGAGAATAGACGGAATCCCCCTGGAGACATCCCCACAAATAATCACAGGGCAATTGTTGGCAACCGTCCCTGATTTAGAATTTCGTTCAATCGAAGCATTACAGCAATTACTAATCGGGCTTTTTGATTTATCCATAGAAATGGCAATCATTGAACGCGCAACAGTAAAAGGAGCAATTCAAGGCGCATTGACAAGACATATTACAGCAACACGAAAACAGCTGCAGTATATTCCAGAAGAACGTGAAAAATTATTGACAGTAGTATTTGATAAGATTTTGCAATGCGAAGGATTAGGACTTTTAGTAGGTTTTGGATTTGTACCACGAGGAAACGCAGAACGTGAATCAGCAGTATCACAAATTTATGAATATCAAAAAGAAAAGGAGAAAATCATGGCTACAAAAAAGACGGATGAAGGAAAAATCAAGAGAAGTGAACTTATCGCGGCGGCGAAGGAAATGAATATAATCCTGGAGCCCGAAATCGAAGTCAATTTGCCATCAAATGAATTGATTGCGTTTCTCGCCAATGCAAAGGAATTATTGGAACCAACGGATACGATTACTCCGGCTACGAAGAAGGTGCTGGCCGGTTTGCCGAAGGTGGAAGAGTTCGCCGCCCTTGTGGAAAAGGAAGCCACAGAAAATGTCCCGCCGGTGGAAAAGGGAATTGCAGAAAAGGGGATTGCCGCTATAGAAAAGGCGCCGACCGTCGCGGACAAGAAAAAGGCGGAGGCATTGAAAAAGAAAGAGATGGCCGCGGCGGCTGCAAAGAAAGTGGAAGCGCCGGATAAGAAGGAACCGACTGGGAAGAACGCAATTAAAAGGCAGGGTATTGGTGTGTTTGTTCGTTCCATTTTAAGCACTCAGGAAGGGAACGCGAAAAGTAATATTGATATTATTACTGAAGTACTTCAAAAATTTCCTACTGCAAATACAAAACCTGCAAATATTGCATGGTATCGAAACGCAATGAAAAAGAAAAATTGAAATAGACAAAAGGGTTTAAAAATGTATACAATTGGAAGTTGTTTTTCTGGAATAGGTGGTTTTGAACTTGGCCTCGAAATGGCTGGGTTTAAAACTGCCTGGCAAATAGAAAGAGATCCTTTTTGTCTTCAAGTGTTACAAAAACATTGGCCAGAGGTACCAAAATTTAAGGATATTTATGATGTCAAAATTGACAAACTCGAAAATGTCGGGATTATTACCGGAGGATATCCTTGCCAACCTTTCAGTCTTGCCGGGAAACGAAAAGGCGAAGAAGATGACCGTCACCTCTGGCCAAAGATGTTTGAAATTATCCAGGCTAAACAGCCGAATTGGATTATTTGCGAAAATGTTTATGGTCATGTCTCAATGGGGCTCGACGAAGTGCTTACTGACTTGGAAAATGAAGCGTACGCCTGCCAAACGTTTATTGTTCCAGCTTGTGCCAAAAACGCTCCACACAGAAGAGATCGGTTGTGGATTTGCGCTCACTCCATCAACGGTTCAGATAGAACCATCGGAGGACAGGTTTCAAAAAAGAACGGAATACAGGGAATCAATCGGGAGAAAGTGGGTTCCGGGTTGTCTTCAAGAACAGATAGCGATGCTCCCGACACCGCAGGCAGTAGTAATCGACCTGAAAGACGGATATGTGAGGGATCACAGTATAGCGAGTCTTCAAGAATCCCTGTGTGGGATGAACCGTGGCTTGAAGTTGCAGCCCGCCTTTGTCGAGTGGATGATGGGGTACCCAATAGGGTGGACCGCCTTAAATCCCTCGGAAATGCCATAGTGCCACAAATCGCATATGAGATTGGAATGGCGATTATTGCAACTGAAAATGAATGGGAAACCAAAAAGGAGTCCGCAAATGAAAAAAGCTGAATTAATAAAAGCATTGGAAGCCGTCCGCCCGGGTTTGGCAAATAGAGAATTGATAGAACAATCAACTTCCTTTGCCTTCATGAAAGACAGGGTTGTCACCTACAATGATGAAATCAGTATCTCTTATCCAATACAAGATCTCGGCCTCGCCGGCGCCATAAAGGCGGAAGAGCTGTACGCTTTCCTGTCCAAAGCCAAGACGGAAGATATTGAGGTTGAAATCACCGACGCCGAAATCCGCTTAAAAGCGGGCAGGGCAAAGGCGGGTTTCACTCTTCAAGCAGAAATCACATTGCCCCTTGATGAAATAGGCGATATCACGAAATGGAAACCAGTACCGGACGGACTACTTGATGCAATCAAATTTGTATCCTTTGGCTGTTCAACAGATATGAGCCGCCCGGTGCTAACCTGCGTTCATGTAACCAAATCCGGGAATATTGAAGGAGGCAGCAATACGCGCTTGACACGCTATCAGACGAACCCCCTTCCAGAACATATCCCGACTTTCCTGCTCCCGGCCACCAGCGCAAAAGAGCTTGTCAAATATGCTGCAACGGAAATGGCATGGGGAAAAGGCTGGATACATTTCAAGACAAAGGAAGGGTGCGTGTTTTCCTGCCGGGTGATTGAAGAGTTGTTTCCCGATATCTCCGGCATATTAAAAGTGGAGGGAACGGAATTCCAGTTTCCGAAAACAATTGATGAGATTCTGGATAGGGCCGCTATTTTCGCCATTAAGAACGATCCGAATGACGGGGACATAACAGTATCCCTTGAAAAGAACAAAATCACATTGACTTCCAAGAACGTAGCCGGGTGGGTAGAGGAGTCTGCAAATATCCGATATAAGGAAGAGAATGTTTCCTTTTCTATCAATCCAATCTTCTTGAAAGAAATAGTACCGAAAATGTTACAATGCGTTTTGGGAAAAGCCAGCATGCTATTTGAGGGCGATGGATGGGAGCATGTCGTTGCACTCAAGCAGGTGGTGTAAATTATGGAAATGGAATACGAAACATTTATTAAATCTAAAGAGCATTCTGTTTCAATGAATGGCTTTGAACCGGTATGGATGCCTGATTTTCTGTTCGATTTTCAAAAAGAATTAACATCGTGGGCAATTAAGAAAGGGAGGGGGGCGCTGTTTGAAGATTGTGGACTTGGCAAAACGCCACAGCAATTAGTTTGGGCTGAAAATATTGTGAGAAAAACGAATAAAAATGTTCTCATAATAACACCCCTTGCCGTATCCCATCAAACGGTTAAAGAAGGCGTGAAGTTTGGAATTGAATGTAAACGATCTGATAATGGAAAAGTGAATCCTGGAATAACAGTAACAAATTATGAACGACTGCACTTGTTTAATTCCAATGATTTTGTCGGAGCAGTTTGCGACGAATCCAGTATATTGAAAAATTTTAATGGCGCTCGGAAATTAGTAATAACTGAATTTATGAAAAAATTACAATATCGGTTATTGTGCACAGCAACCGCCGCTCCTAATGATTATATTGAACTTGGAACTTCCGCCGAAGCATTAGGGGAAATGGGATTTATGGATATGTTAGGAAAGTTTTTTAAAAATACACAAAACACATGCGATACGAAACGACATTGGTCATCGCATGGCGGGGGGAATCCAAAGTGGGTTTTTCGGCCACATGCGGAAATCCCGTTTTGGAAATGGATTTGTTCTTGGTCAAAAGCAATTCGACAACCATCTGATATTGGTTTTGAAAATGACAAATTTAGTTTGCCTCCATTATTAGAAAAACAAACAATAGTCGAAAATACGCGTCCCTTTGATGGTGAACTTTTAGTCCGCCCGGTTATTGGATTAAAAGAGCAAAGGCAGGAATTGAGAATGACATTGACAGAACGGTGTGAAAAAGTTGCTGAGTTAGTTTCCGGAAATGATACCGCTGTTGTGTGGTGTAATCTTAATGACGAGGGCGATTTTTTAGAAAAAATAATAGATGGGGGTGTCCAGGTCGCCGGAAAACATACTGACAAAGATAAAGAAGAAAAATTAGCGGCATTTTCTGAGGGGAATATCCGTGTATTGATTACGAAACCGAAAATAGCGGGGTTTGGTTTGAATTGGCAACATTGTGCACATTTGACATTTTTCCCTTCGCATTCGTTTGAACAATACTATCAATGTATGAGGAGGTGCTGGCGATTTGGTCAAAAGAATCCAGTTACAGTTGATATTGTTACCACAGATGGAGAAATTTCTGTTTTAAAAAATATGCAAAGAAAATCCGAAGCAGCTGATAAAATGTTTTCAGAACTTATTAAGTACATGAATGCATCAATCGCGATAAATACAGATCATAATTTTAACCAGAAAGTTGAGGTTCCGTCATGGATGTAGCACAGCAAGAAATTAAAGAAAATTATGCAATATATTCGGGAGACTGTCTTGAAGTAATGCCCGCATACAATAAAAACAGCATACACCTTTCTGTATATTCCCCTCCGTTTGGCGGATTATACCATTATTCATCCTCTGAACGTGATCTATCCAATTGCAAAGATTATTCTGAATTTTTTGAACATTATGAATTTATTGTAAAAGAAATATTCAGATTGACATTACCGGGAAGGATGACGGCGGTTCATTGCATGGATGTTCCCTCCGGAAATTCGGGACATGATAATCTTGTAGATTTTCCTGGAGACATTATTCGATTACATGATAAAATAGGTTTTAATTATATTGCGCGATATCATGTTTGGAAAGAACCGCTTGGCGTTCGTAATAGAACAATGGCTAAAAATTTAGCACACAAAACAGTTGTGGATGATTCTGCTTTTTGCAGTGTTGCATCTGCCGATTATTTACTCGTGTTTCGGAAAAAAGGAAAAAACACAATACCAATTTCCCATAAACATGGATTAAGTGAATATTTTGGAGAACGGCAAATCCCGCGTGAATTATTCAAATACAAAAATTACAAAGGAAAACAAACTGAAAATAGATATTCTCATTGGATATGGAGGCAATATGCGTCTGCCTTTTGGGATGACGTACGCATTGGAAACGTGCTACCTTTCAAAGAATCAAAAGAAAAAGATGACGAGAAACATGTCCATCCTTTACAATTGGATGTAATTGAAAGGTGTATTCAATTATGGTCAAATCCAGGTGAAACAATTTTAACTCCATTTATGGGAGTTGGATCAGAGGTGTATTGCGCTGTGAAATCTGGAAGGAAGGGAATCGGAATTGAGCTAAAACCATCATATTTTAAACAGGCACAAAAAAATATTAATGGTATAGAATACGAAGTGGCCCCCGGATCCCTGTTTGATTAAAAAAGGATAAATAATGTCAGGTTTTTTCACACTCAAAGAAACAGAATCTGCGAAAGTCGTCGGCCGATCCCAGACCTGCGCATCCTGCGGTTTATATTGCCACGCGCAACATCCAAAAATGGAACCATCCGGGAACTTCCAAAAGGAGATTTTGATCGTCACTTCCGCCCCAAACGTCACAGACGATCGGACAGGCCAATATTGGAGTAGTGGTACCGGCCAATTCCTCAAAAAAACCATAGCTGAGTGGGGGTTTTCGCTTCAGGAATCAATTTTAACCACCGGAGCCGTACTATGTACCCCCTTAACGGAAAAAGGGGCTTACAGAACGCCAAACAGCCATGAAATTGCCTGTTGCAGATCCAAACTTCAGACGATAATCAAGCAACGAAAACCGAAGGTGATTATCCTCCTCGGCGAAGCCGCTTTGGAAAGTGTTATTGGAAACGAATGGAAAAATAATCTCGGCGGAATAAATAAGTGGAGAGGCTGGACAATCCCCGACCAGAAGTTGAAGGCGTGGGTATGTCCGACTTATTCTCCATCATTCGTTAAGGAAGCCGATACGCAATTTCTGACCGCGTGGAAAGCGGATTTGAAACAGGCGCTGGGGATGGCGGATGTTCCATTTCCTGATATGGGTACTCCAGAAAAGCATGTTAAGATTTTACATGATCGGAAAGAAATACGAAATACGCTTCAAGGAATCCTGGATGGGCCATTTCCGCCGGACCCGGCGTTGGCGGCCTTTGATTATGAGACAACTGGATTGAAGCCGCACGCTGAAGGGCATAAAATAATTTCAGCATCTATTTGCGCGGAACCAGATCAAGCATATTCATTTATGATGCCCTACACCTCTAAAAGTTGCATGCGGTTGTGGAAAGAGATAATGGAGACTTCACGTATGGGTAAGATGGCCCATAATATGAAATATGAAATGACATTTACAGAAAAAATACTTGGCTATCCGGTGAAAAATTGGGCCTGGGATAGCATGCAAGCCGCGCATATTTTGAATAATCGAGAAGGAATTACCAGTTTGAAATTCCAGGTATATGTAAATTTTGGAATTGAAGATTATGGAAGTGAAGTACATCCATATTTAGAATCCGGTGATAAAAATGCAAATGCGTTTAACAGAATTGAAGAGTTAATTTCTACAGACGCCGGGAAACAGAAATTGTTATTGTATGGTGGGCTGGATTCTTTATACGAATATTGGCTTGCGATAAAGCAGATGGGGGTAATGGGGTGCGTTTAAACAGAAATAATTTTATGGAAGACACTAAAAATTTATATCGCCTCCGAATTTTATCACTTGGCGCAGGGGTGCAATCTTCTACAATTTTACTTATGGCCTGTAAAGGACTTCTTCCTAAACCAGATGCCGCTATTTTTGCGGACACTGGATGGGAAACAACCGCAACTTACCAGCATCTTGCGTGGTTAAAAGTGGAAGCAGAAAAACATGGAATCCCTGTTATCATTGTTCAATCAAACAAGGGATCTATATTTGAATGGAGCCTTGAAGCGGAATTGCGAAATTCCAGTATATTTTCTGTTTTACCGTTTTACACAAATAATGATGGAAATAAAGGAATGCTACGGAGGCAATGTACGGGTCATTTTAAAATCGCTCCAATTAAACAACAAATCAGAAAAATGCTTGGATTAAAACCACGGCAATGGGCACCAAAAGATTGTGTTGAACAATGGATTGGGATTTCTATTGACGAGGCACAACGCGTATTTATGCGGCAAGCAGATCGTGAATCCGTAATAAGGTATCCGCTTATTGAATGGAAACGAATGACGCGACACCAATGTCAAATATGGTTGATGGAAAATTATAAAATAGTCATTCCAAAATCAGCTTGTATTGGGTGTCCTTTCCATTCACAAAATGAGTGGCGTAAGGTTAAGGATAATCCAGTTGCATGGAAACAGGCCATTGAACTTGACAACACTATGCGAGAAGCGGGAATAAATGATTCCAGATTATCGGGATTTTTATATCTGCACTGTTCATGTAAACCGCTTGAAGAAGTTGATTTATCTACTCCAGAAGAGCGGGGAAAAATAATATTTGATATATTTAAAAATGATAAATTGGAATTATTTATTAATAACAGTTCTATTCATGTATTAGATAAGGAAACTGAATGAATATACAAGCCACTACCAACGACGCTTACGAACTTATGCATCGCGGCATTCTGGCACTCCAGCGGGCCGAACAAGCCGGTCTCCGTCTGGATCTGGAATACTGCGCCACGCAGAATAAGAAGCTGACGCATCATATAAAATATCAAGAAAATAAATTTGCTAAATCCGAACTTGGACAATTATGGAAAAAAACTTATCGTGCAAATATGAATTTTGGATCCGGGCAACAACTTGCATTTTTACTTTATAACATAATGAAACTCACACCGACAAAATTTACACAAGGAGAAGGGGGATCTACCGATGAAGAAGCATTAACGAAATTAGAATTACCTGGTATCCAGCATTTAATCCGTTCTCGAAAATTGAAAAAGTTACGGGACACCTATTTGGCATCTTTTATTCGAGAACAGGTTGACGGCATTTTACATCCTAACTTTAATTTGCACCTGGTGAAGACCTTCCGGCCCAGCACCGACCACCCGAACCTCGCCAATGTCCCGAAGCGGGATTATGAGTCGATGAAACTTTGCCGGGGCGCGATATTCCCGCGCATCGGGCATCAATTCCTTTCAGGAGACTTCGGCGGAATTGAAGTAAAAATGGCCTGTTGCTACACAGAAGACCCACAACTTATCCATGATGTAAACCATGGAGATATGCACCTGGATATGGCGGTGGAGTTATTCAAGTTGGATAATCTTGACAAATCCCACAAAGGCGAAGGCCGCTTGCGGCAGGGCGCGAAAAATGGGTTTGTGTTCCCGCAATTCTACGGAGATTACTGGGGCAACAATGTTCCTTCCCTTCTGGATTGGGCCAAAGAAGCAACTTTAAAAGATGGAACGCCCGGATGGGAGCACCTGCAAAATAAAAAATTGATTACCCTTGATAGAAAAGGGAATATCAAAAGCCGAGTTGCCTTTGAAAAGCATGTTCAGCAGGTGGAAGATGTTTTCTGGAATACTCGCTACCGAGTATATACCAAATGGAAAAAGAAGTGGTGGGCGCAGTACCAGAAAAAAGGATATATCGAAATGTTTACTGGTTTTCGTTGTGGCGGTTCGGTGATGCGGGAAAATGAATGTATCAACGCCCCATTTCAGGGAACCGCTTTTCACTGCATGTTGTGGACGCTGATTCAACTTGATCAATATCAGCAGGAACGGGGATGGCGAAGTCGTATCGTAAATCAAATTTATGATGAGATAATGTTTGACGCACACCCGGAAGAAACAAAAAAGGTAGCTCGACAAATAGTTAAGACTGCCACGAAAGAATTACCGGCACATTATCCATGGATCAATGTACCACTGGAAATAGATATTGAGTCGGGAGCGGTAGATACCGCCTGGGGAACCAAAAACGAAATGGAGATGTAAAAAATAACTTGGTTTTAAAAAAGGGGAATATCATGGACATACAAAGATTGAGAAATTTAACAACCGGGATACTCCATACTGAAATGGGGCATATTTATGAAGACCTTGAAAAAATTACAGGAGAATCAGGATTAATGACGCATATGCTTCCGCGTGCAGTGCGGGCGGTTGAACCTTGGCTTCGGGATAATGTTTCAGACTCCCGGTTTTGGGACGGGGCTTTCGACATAACCCATACGGGTGAAATTGATCTTCCAACACCTACAAATGAAGATCGTAAAACTTTTCTTAAAAGATACGCCGCTATGCCGAATCCATTGGTAGGAAAAAAGGTTATCGGGGTTGCGGCGCACTAAAGAATATCTAAAAGGAATATAAATATGGAACCCTTTGTTCATACGCATACTGGAAAGAAGTTTCACTTTCTCAACCCCCACCCGGATGAAATCTGCATTGAAGATATCGCACATTCGCTGTCTTTGAAATGTCGCTTTAATGGGCACACGTCTTCGTTTTACAGCGTTGCTCAGCATTGTATCCAAATGAGTTATTGGGAAAAGGTACATCAAAAATGGCTTCTTTTCCATGATGCTGCGGAAGCATATATTGGAGATATTTCCACACCAATAAAACAGCAATTCCCAGAAATATGGAAAATAGAAGATCAAATTCTTCATGTTCTCGCAAAAAAATACAATTTAACAATTCCTATTCCCTATGATTGGATACAAAAAGTAGATCAACGAATGTTGGCTACGGAAAAACGAGATATTCTTTTACATAATTTTAAATGGGCTTTTGAATTACCAGAGCCGTACGAACATGCGATTATTCCAGTCAAATCACGTATGATTGAAAAGATGTTTTTCAATCGTGTAAAAGAATTAGGAATGGGATATCTTACATAAAGGAAAAAATACATGTCATTATACCATACGTATCGACCACAGACGTTTGACGCCGTAATCGGAAATGAACCTCTCATCCACTTGCTGGAAGAGGCAACCGCAGAAAAAAACAAGGAAAAACCACATGCCATTCTGTTTACTGGCCCAACTGGCTGCGGCAAAACCACCCTCGCCCGCATCGTTGCAAACGAACTGGGCGCAACGGGAGGGGATTACCGGGAAGTGGATTCCGCTGATTTTCGGGGCATTGATTCGATCCGGGAAATAAGGAAGCAATCTGGATATAAAGCATTGGAAGGTTCTGTGCGTGTTTGGTTACTTGATGAGTGCCACAAATTATCAGGTGATGCCCAAAACGCGCTTCTGAAAGCCCTGGAAGATACCCCGTCCCATGTTTACTATATTTTAGCTACCACTGAACCGCAGAAGCTGCTTCCGACTATCCGGGGCCGGTGTATGCAATGCCCCACATCCCTTTTGGAAGATGGGGAAATGATGAAACTGTTGCGGCGGGTGGTAAAAGCGGAAAGTGAAAGCATTCCGAAGGATCTGTATTTTAAGATTATAGAAAGGGGACAGGGACACCCGCGCAATGCGCTTCAATTACTGGATACCGTTCTCAGCGTTTCGGAAGATCAGCGTTCCGCTGTTTTGGAGAAGATGGAAGAGGTGGAACTTGATGCAATTATACTATGTCGTGGGTTGATAAAAGGAAAGGATTGGAAAGCCGTACGCGAAATATTAACAAAATTAAAAAAAGAAGATCCGGAATCTATACGGCGTATGATTTTATCATATTGCACAACAATATTATTAAAAGAACAAAACGAATGGGCCGGAAATATACTATGTGAAATGGAAGATGATTTATATGCTTCAGGATTCCCTGGATTAGTTGCGCGTTGTTTCCGTATAGTATGTGGAGAAAAAGAAATTTAAATTTTTTAAAATTTAAGGCTGTCAAAAGTATAATATAACATAAGGAGGAAAACAAAATGAAACGAATATTGATATTTATAATGTTGAAACTTGCGGAATCCTGCGTTGCAGTAATCGGTTACATAACTATGTGGGGCATGGGTTACGTATTTGTATATATTGTGGATGGCGCGGTGGGCATCGAAAACTTTTTGAATGATGGATGGCTTAATACGTATGTTATAATTCCCGCACTTGCATTGCCATTATTTTGCCTGCTTTTTTTAATATGCATAAGTTGCATTGGTTTTTATGCCCTTCTTAAAGCTAATTGGAAGAAGGCAAAGGAATTAGCAGAAAAATATACAAAATACTGAGGAGGAAAATACGAATGCCGGAAATTACAAAAATGAATGACACCACTTTTGAAGAAGACATCACACTCGACCCCGATGCGCTGGATGTGGAAATTCTGCGATGTGGGCAGATAAGTTACAAATATATTAAGCTCGCAAAGCACCTCCGCGCATTGGAGAAGAAAGCGCATGAAAACGTGAAAAACTTGCGATCGGATTTAATCCACGTCGCAAATCGAGACCCAGAAGGAACTACAGGAAAGGCGAAGCCGAACGCCAGCGATATTGAAGCATATTATCGGCGTGATTCCTTTTACCAGCACGCGAAGGCAGCCCACATTGCCGCAGAGTACGAAGCCGACTACGCCGATTCTGCGCAGCAGGCGGCGATATACGGGCGGCGAAAAGACCTGGAATTGCTGGTTCGGTTATTCGAGCGGAATTACTTTGCCGGCCCTGCCGTTGCCCGGAACTTGACAAAGGAATGGGAAGAGAAAAGCACGGCGGGAATCGCCAAGAAATTGAACAGGACGACGAAGGGGTAAATTATGAATGGTAGAGTTGCTAAGAAATTACGGCGCAAAACATATGGGCAATTTGCATTTCATGCAGAAAAGAAATATACGCGGGATCACGGGAGTGGAGTTGTTTGTCTACATCATAGTGATCCAAGATCGGCATACAAAATGGAAAAAGTAGAGTACTACCAAGAAAAACAAAAACGGAGCATGTAAATGAATGAATTTTTATCAGAATATGGGCTTGTCATAATCTTAGTGGCGTGTTTTATCCCGTGGTGGATTCAGATATACCACAAAAACAAAGCAAAAGGATTATTGCAGGGAATGCATGAATTTTTCAACCAACTTATAAAACAAGAGGAGGAAACAACTAATGGCAAAGAAAAGAACCAATCCCTTTAGAGGGCGCGTAGGCGCGCATTCTAAAAAGGAAAAGGCGGGGGCGTCTTATGGTTACTTATCACTCCCCTCCGACATTTCCGTATTTAAGGAAACGCCGGGGTCAATTTTGCGAATGGATATCCTGCCCTACACCGTGACCGATAAGAAACACCCGGACAAAACCACCATCGGCGATTTCACAATCGCAGGAAAGGGTGATATCTGGTACCGCCGCCCCTTCAAGACGCATCGGAATATCGGAAATGATACGGTCCTTTGTCTCGGTTCATTCGGCCTGCCCTGCCCCATCTGTGAAGAGCGCAACCGGCTTATGAACCAGGACGGCGCAACGGATGAAAGTCAGGCGCTGAAATCTTCCAATCGACAGCTGTATGTAATCAATCCTCTTGCGGTGAAAGTGGGGAATGAAGATTGGAAAAAGCTGGAAAGTAAACCCCAGTTATGGACAATCAGCCATGCTATGTTCCAAAAAATGCTGAAGGCAGAAATCGACCTTGACGAGGATTATGAAATCTTTGCAGACTTGGAAGAAGGATTGACCCTGGAAGTCCGGTTTTCGTCGGAGACGATCGGCGGCGGGCAACCATTTGCAATGGCCTCCCGAATCGATTTCAAAGAGCGAAAATCGCAGTATGCGGATTCGCTACTTGATACCATGCCTGACCTTGACCAGATTATCAAGGATTCCGCGCTTACATATGAGGCGCTGAAAGACAAGTTTTACGAGATTGATGATGAAGCGGAGGAGCCGGAGGATAAAGAAGAACCGGAACCAAAAGAGGAAAAGAAAAAGAAGGACGTTGAACCGCCAGATGAAGATGCTAATGACGATCCGCCGGATGAAGACGCCTGTGTCGCCTGCGGCGGAAGTGGCAAGAATTCCCGCGGAAAAGTTTGTCGGATTTGTAAAGGCACTGGAAAGAAACCTGGTATTGAAAAAGAAGAGCCGGCATCCAATAACAAATGCCCTGCGGGCCATGTGTTCGGAAAGGATTGTGAAGATCATCCCGCATGTGACGAATGCGACGGGGCGCTTTGGGAAGAGTGTTACGATCTGAAAACGGGAGGGGAGTAATCTGAAATACGGCGCGGGTGGCGGAATTGGTAGACAGCGCCCTGTGAAATTAATGGGGAATTGCGGGTTCGAATCCTGCCCCTCGCCATAAATAAAAGGAGAATTTTATGATACGAAAACCAAAAAAATGGGAACCGCAAAAAAACCACGTATTGGGTATTGTGGTTATGCTATTGGTACTTTCACTGATTTGCAATATCTTTTGGATGCCTCGGGAACCGCCAGATCGGTTATCGTCCTGGATCGCGGAACAAAACCCGAGGTTGGATACTGAACAAAGTGAACGGTATGCAAAACTGATAAAATTTTATACGGAAAAGCACACCGTGAATACTCGTTTATATGCCGCTGTCATCGCCAGCGAGTCTCATTTTGATTGTATGTCATTAAGCCCCATGAATTGTGTGGGCCTTGCACAAGTGAGATATCGCTATCCAAATAAGAAAACCAAGGCTGGGAAAACTATCCTCGGCAATTTGGTACATCCAGAGATCATGAAAAAACTGGGGGTAACGTGTCGGGCAGATTTATTTCAAATTGAGACAAACTTGGAAGCGGGTTGCGTGATTTTAGCAGCCAATCTTAAACAAGAAAAAACCCTGGCGTTGGCATTAAAGAAGTACATCGGCGCCCAGCAAAATTTAAAATCCTGGCAGAAATATATGCAAAAAATCTTCAGGTTGATGGCTGAATATGAGGTGCAATAAACAAAGAGGAGGCGGTATTTATTAATTCAATGCACCATATTGTAAGGGGCGAACCGCCGCGCCCCGCTTTTAAACACACAGGAAAGGAAAATTATGGAAAATCCATTCAAACCAACTCGTGCAAAAGGCAAAGCAATGCCAACTGATCAATTTATCGGCGCGTATATCCCGGAAAAAGTTGCTGAACATTTCACATTGCTTGCCCTTTTCCGCGGAATACCAAAAAGTGCATTGTTAGAACAAGCAATTCGCGTAAGCGCAGATGCGATGCCCGTAAAAGAAATTATGCAATTTTTAATAAAGCGGGTGGCGGCAACGTGGAAAGCGGAACTTCTTGCAAACGATGGGAAAGACACGTGGAAAACAGCGGCAGAAAAAGACACGCAATTACAGTATTTTAAACAGGAATGGAGCAACTATCTAAAGAAAACAGTTTCCCTTTCCAATGATAAAATCACTGAAATTTTAGACGGAATGTAAAAGGAAAAATAAATGCAGCGCACAAAAAAGATACCACCTGAAAAAATCAGCACGCAGGTAAAAAAAGTGGCGGAAACTCCTGTCCCGGAATTAAAAGAATTGGACGGAAATTTTGATACCGTAATCAGCACAGGAAGCACTCTCCTCGACCTCGCAATTTCCGGTTCCCGGACACGCGAAGGAGGATTGCCAGGCGGAATCTTTGTTGAAATCTTCGGGCCTTCGGGAGCAGGGAAAACTGTATTGCTTTGCGAAATTGCCGGATCAGTTCAACGCCAAGGCGGGCAGGTAATGTTCCGTGATCCCGAAGCGCGACTGGATAAAGTATTCGCCCAGATATTTGATTTGAATATGGCAGGGATTGCGTACGATACGCCTTCCACCGTCCCCGAAGTATTCGCACCAATTCGGAAATGGACACCAGAACCCGATAATGTAATTCACGGCGTTTTTGCGGATTCCCTTGCCGCCTTAACCACTAACTGGGAAATGGAAGATAAAGACGGAATGGGAATGCGCCGGGCTAAAGAATTTTCAGAGGAGTGTAGAAAAACGTGCCGTGTTATCGCTGATAAAAACTTTTTGATGGTCTGTTCCAATCAGGTGCGGCAGAATGCCGATGCTGGGCCGTTTGGGCAAAAATATAGAACACCTGGCGGGGAAGCCATTGGCTTTTACGCCAGTCTGCGACTCCGATGTTCCGGGGGGCAAAAGATTAAATGGGAAACTACTGTCGCAGGCAAAACAATTAAACGAGTAATTGGGATCACCACGCAGGTTGAAGTATTTAAAAGCAGTATTGACAAGCCATTTCGCATGGCGCCAGTTTCCATTTTATTTGATTATGGGATTGATGATGTCCGTCAGAATCTCAAATTCTGTAAAGAATATACAACCAATACTGCGTATAGTATTGGGGAAATGAAATTACATGCCAGTTTGGAAAGGGCAATTCAACTTGTGGAAGAACAAGGGTTGGAAAAGGAGTTACGAGAAGCCACGATCATATTATGGAATGAGATTGAGGCCCGGTTTGATTCGCAAAGGAAGAAAAAGGAACGGGGGTAAATTTTGATGAGTGAATGGGTATCCATTACAACTATGGAATATAGGGGACGATGTGAAATTGAATTGGAAATTTTTACTAATAGAATCCGGCATAGAAAAATATATGCAAACGGCGCTATGGGAGAATGGTCTCCAGGAGAACCAAATTTAATTCGTAGCAAAAAAAGGAACGCGTATGAAAAGGACAACAGGAAACCACCCACTCGCCATTCTCACCAATGACCCTTCCTTTACCGCCTGGGGCTGGGCTGTCTTCACCCCGAATTGCCGGATTTTGGAAACGGGTTGCATTAAAACGGAGCCAAAAGGGAAGAAACTGCGAGTGCGAAAAGGTGATGATCGGGTTCGCCGTACTAAAGAAATCTGCATGCAATTACTCGCTGTAATCAAAAAATATGATGTTCAATTCATGGTATCGGAACTCCCACACGGAAGTCAGAACGCCAGTGCCGCAATAATGATGGGCGTGGTGGTAGGAATTTTAGAAGGAATCTCCTGCACTACTGGCATTTCTCTAGATTGGTTTTCAGAAGGTGATGCGAAAATGAGTGTGCTCGGAAAGCGGAGTGCGGTGAAAACAGAAATGATAACCGCGATTGATAAAATATACGATGTGCCATGGACGGGGGTTGGATACAAGGATGAAGCGGTAGCGGATTCCTTAGCTGTTTTCCATGTGGCGCAGGAACAGTCTTCCACTTTTATGTTGTTACATAAAATGTTTTCGGAATAATTTTTAAAATTTTTCACGTTCAAAAGTATAATATAATAAGAGGGCAACATGATCCAGAAACTTGAAATTGAGAATTTTCAATCCCATACGAAATCTGTACTTGAATTCTCCCCTGGCGTGAACGCCATTATCGGTTCATCAGATTCCGGCAAGACGGCAATCCTGCGCGCAATGCGCTGGGTTATTGAGAACCGTCCTCGCGGAGATGCCTTCCGTTCATTCTGGGGCGGCAAAACTTCAGTAAAACTGACCGCCGATGATAATCTGATTGAACGGGCGATGGACAAGACCACGTTAAACGCATATCAGCTCACCAATAAAGATTCCGATTTACTTTTCACGGCAATGGGAACCGCCGTACCGGAAGAAATTGAAAAGGCGCTAAATCTGAACCCCGTCAATTTCCAGAACCAGCTTGACCGCCCCTTCCTCCTGGATTCCAGCCCTGGCGAAGTCGCTTCCCATTTTAATCGAATCGCGCATCTGGACATGATCGATACCGGGCTGAAGAAAATCAAAAGCTGGATTGCCGGTTTCGCCAAATCCATTTCCTTTGAAGAAGGGCATCTTACAGAACTAGAAACGGAACATTCCAAATATAAATATCTCGACGCAATGGAAAACGAGATAAAGGGGGTGGAAAAGCAACAGGCATTACTTCATGTGGCGCACGCGAATCTCACTATCCTGGAAAAATTAAATTCTGACTTGATGCGCGCCACAATACAAATTGAAAAATATGCAGATTTACTTTCATTAGAATCGGCGGTTACTTCCGTGTTGGATTTGCATACTTCAATATCCGCACAAAAAACGAATCGAGATTCCTTGTTGTCTACGATTGAAAAAACCAAACGATTAGATGAAAAAATAAACTCCGGAAAACAGCTTTTAAACCTTGAGCAATCCCTTTCCGGGGTATTGGTATTGCTTTCCAAAGAAAATGGATTACAGACCGAAAAAAGGGCACTCAGCCTATCGATTTCAACATTTAAAAGGGTAATCGCAGACCTCGATTCGTGGAAAAAGAAAGCAGTAGAATTTCAGACGGAATTTGACAGGGTTTTCCCGAATATCTGCCCTTTGTGTAATCAAGAGGTAAAGAGATGAAAAGAACAACCACGGCACACAAATTAAAAGTTGATGCAATTCTTACTGCCGACTGGCATCTCCGAGAAGATACCCCGATTTGCAGAACCGATGATTTTGAAGCCGCCCAGTGGAGGAAGGTGGATTTCATATCTGCTTTGCAGCAGGAGTATTCCTGCCCGGTTCTGCATGCGGGGGATCTCTATGACCATTGGAAACCGTCCCCAGCTTTGCTGTCGAAGACGATAGAGCATTTACCGAAAGATTTCCAAACAATTTATGGAAACCACGATCTGCCCCAACATAATATTGAACTTGCCTATAAATGTGGGATAAATGTTCTTCAAGCAGCTGAATTACTAACAGTATGGTACGGAATTCATTGGGGACAAATTAATTGGGGAGAAGAAGTTGAGTGTTATTTTGGGACTCATGCGGATCGCAAAGTTATCATGTGGCACGTAATGACGTATGAAGGGAAACCGCCGTGGCCCGGTTGCACCGACATTCCGGCAAACGAAATCCTTAATCAGCATGTGGCGGATTACGATCTTATTATTACCGGCCATAACCACAAAACTTTCCATGTCGAAAAGGACGACTCCCGCCTTGTCAATCCAGGTTCCCTGACACGACAAGCGGCGGATCAAATTGAACACATCCCCACCGTTTTCTTATGGAACGCGAAAACGAATGGTATAACGCCGATTGAATTGCCCTATGAAAAAGGCGTAATTTCCAGAGAGCACATCGAAAAGGTCGCGGAACGCGATACCCGAATTCAGGCGTTTGTCGAACGCTTGTCCACAGAATTTGGGATTTGCTTAAATTTTAAAGACAATTTAGAACAGTTCGAATCAAATAACAGAATTCGCCCTGCGGTTATGGGTATTGTGAGAAAGGCCATTGGAGAATGAAAAGAACAACGCCCACCCCCAGCAAAGGAACCCCGCGTTCCGCGGTAATTCGATTTTGTAAAGGCTGTGCCGTAGATGGACATATCCAAGAATGCGAAATGACGGATTGTCCTTTCCATACTTACCTGAAAAGAAAAGGACAACCCGCCATATCTCGGATTAGAAAAAAATGTTTGGAATGTATGGGCGGTTCCGCTTCCGCTGTAGAAGAATGTGAAACAGAAACTTGCCCACTGTATATTTATCGGCTCGGGACAAATCCGAATCGAACAGGAATAGGAGGCGGGGTGCGATAATGGATTTAAGTAAATATGGATACCACATAAGAGATAACGAGGGAAATTTAAGAGATAAGGACGAAATAATCGCAGAACTAACGGAAGTTGCGGCAAACTTTTCAACGCATGCTATGAGCGACTACGCTTTATTTCTTCAGGGTGAAAAATCTGCTCTAAATAAAATTATAAAATATTTAAAAAGAATATAAAGGAGTAAAATCATGCCAATGAATGAAACTGAATTATTACTGCTAAAAGAAAAAATCGATTCTGCGAAAACGCAGGTGGCAGAGTACGAGGGGGAGAAGAAATCCATCCTTGCCTCCTTACTGGAACGGTTCGGCTGCAAAACGCTGAAGGAAGCTGAAGCCAAAGCTGCAAAAATGCAAGAGGAGATTGACAATATGCAAATAGATTTAGATGGCGGGATCGCCGAAATCGAAAAGAAATATGGGGAGATCCAATGACACTTTCCAAATTACGCTCCGCGTACGATCAGCAGCGGGGCCGACAAGCCCAGGTAGCAGATAATTTGCACACAACCAAAGCTAAGCTGATAGAAATGAAGCGGGATCTCCACCGTCACGAGCAGGCCAGAGAAATCGTCCGGGAAGTTGGACTTGCTACGCAACAGCAATTACAATATCATATTTCTGATATCACGTCCCTGGCGCTGGAAGCGGTCTTCCCTGATCCATATACGTTAGTGGCGGAATTTGTGGAGCGGCGGAATAAGACGGAATGTGATTTGTACTTCAAGCGCGATGCCGATTTCGTTGACCCATTATCCGCAAGCGGAGGAGGGGCTGTCGATGTGGCGGCGTTTGCGCTGCGGGTGGCGTCCTGGGCAATGCAGAATCCAAAATCAAATAATGTATTATTGCTGGATGAACCCTTCCGGTATCTATCTGTTAATTTACTGGCAAAGGCAAGTGCGATGCTTCAGCAGATTTCACAAAAGCTGGGCTTGCAAATTATTATGGTGACACATTCGCCGGAGTTGGTGGAAATGGCGGATTCTGTTTTTGAAGTTTCCATTGAAAAGAAGAAAAGTAAAATCACAGTGGCATGAAATTCGGAGGCATTATGTTTGCGGATAGAACAGACTCGGAAACAAAAGGAATTTTATTTGGGTTTGGATTGACACTCCTAATCGGGATTCCCTGGATAGTAGGGGCGTGGGAAATTTGTAAATGGGCGGTACTCTTATTTTCATAAGGAAAAGGGGGTTTCCTACCAATAAGATATGACAGGAGCCCCCCCGAATGAAGTTACTTCTTAAATGATCTGACAAATTCAATCAGCATCTCAATAATTTGATCATCACCTGACCAGGCTGTGCGTTTTGCCAGTACCTTCAGAATTTTAAATATTACAAGCAGACCTACCCCGGACCCTGCAATCAGTGTAACAATCCAAGCGTCAAAATTTAAAAGTATATCCATTAAACACCTCCTTAATTTATTTTAACTTTTTTATTCCAATACGCCTTCAAAGATTACGTCATAATCCTTCCACTTGTGGATCATGTCTGCGATATCATCTGGATTGAGCCCCTTCCAGTAAAACGATTCGCCCGTCTCGAGAAACTTTGCAACCAATTCAGACGATGTAGCATTGACCCCTGACTTGCTGATGAACTTCCCCACAA
>Ga0222657_1000446_pt1 | contig 20546 bp, 18 predicted proteins | sample AntAcemetagen474_FD_179858 | JGI IMG/M metagenome (GOLD analysis project Ga0222657, IMG submission 179858) | Saline water microbial communities from Ace Lake, Antarctica - #474 | ecosystem: Environmental > Aquatic > Non-marine Saline and Alkaline > Saline | place: Antarctica: Ace Lake... | reverse complement strand
GGTCCGCACTTCGGCCGGAAAAGAGTATACCGGAATTGATCTGCGGGGGATCCGTCTGGTTGCTGCTGAAGCTGGTATTTCGGTTAGGGAATCCGAGATTGCCGCACTCAGATTGGATATCATCCCGGCCCGGTATTTCAGGAATATAGCTTCGCTGGGGGCTGCCGGGCAGGCCCGGTTACTCTCATCCTCGGTCTCGGTAGTCGGCGCCGGTGGTCTGGGAGGATTGGTAATTGAGCTTCTGGCCCGGTTGGGTACAGGCAAGATCACAATTATTGACGGGGATCGTTTTGCGGAAGATAACCTGAACCGGCAGGTCCTTTGCCGGGAGGATGATCTCGACCGCTTAAAGGCTGAGGTGGGAGCGCAGCGGGTCCGGGCGATCAACTCGGCGATAGAGGTTACTTCTCACCCGATCTTCCTCACTGAAGAGAATGCCGTTGAACTGCTGAGTGATAGTCAGGTGGTGGTTGACGCTCTGGACCGGATATCTATCCGTATCGTGCTGGAAAAAGTGATCGGTGAACTGGGTATCCCCATGGTGCATGGCGCTATCGGAGGATTCCTGGGGCAGGTTGCGACTATTATGCCGGGGAGTAATATTCTCTCAGATCTTTATGGCGGTGATGCTGCCGCTTCGGCCAGGGGGATTGAGGCTGTCCTGGGGACTCCCACGGTGACACCAGCTGTTATTGCCTCTATGGAGGTTATGGAAGTTATCAAATTCCTCCTTGATATAGGAACTCCTCTGAAGGATGAATTCCTATATCTGGAACTGGAAAACGCGATCTTCTCCAGGATAAACCTCGGGAGGTAAATTCTCTTAAAACAACTATTCGACCGGTCAATTGGTAAGCGACGAATGTCCAATAACCAATGGCCAACTGCCAATTTCCAAGTGTAACTTGCGGCTTCGGAAAAGTTGCCCGAGGCAAAGTTGAGGGCTAAGTTCTAACCGGATTGTTGGCTACCGGCACCGAACCGAATTTGGGAATTGGAAATTGGAAGTTGGCCATTGGATATTCAAGAAAGAGGAGAGGTTGGGGGTATAAAACCAATAAGTATAATCTCAAAAAAGTGACAACTTTAAATCAGGACTGGACAACTATGAAAATTCAGGTCCATCTTTACGGTGCTTTTCGTTCCGCCGCCCCTTCTCCATCATTTAGCCGGGAAGTAGTTGAAGGAATGACGGTTAAAGAGCTGATGGAGAGTCTACAACTCCCCGATACAGTTTATCGGATGGCTCTGGTCAATGATATCAGGGTAAAAGAGGGGACTATCCTAATAGATGGTGATGAGGTTCATATCTTCCAGCCGGTAGGAGGAGGGTAGTGTCACGTTCGAAGTTCGATGTTCGATGTTGGAAGTTCGACGTTCGATGTTCAGCTTTTAAGGTATTTACTACGAATACTGTGTGATGGGCTCCCTGAAATCTTGCCTACCTATTGATATTCCCTGGCCTCTCCGGTTTATCCCCAGGTTATCCCCCATAATCCACAATTACTGCTAAATTGTACGGAATCAGAGGTTGCTATATGTGGATAAGTTGTGGACAACCGGTGAAAAACTGTGGAAAAGTTGTTGACAACCATGCCCTATCCGCTACAATACCCCACCTTTATAGCTACAGAAGATATTCTTCCGAATTTTCCTACCACCTACTACTAAGAAGGATTTAATACCATGCGTAAGATACCACCCAGTCTTAACCTCCAACCGGGAGAAGAAACGCGTCTCTGGCAGGATATCTCTGATGCTCCCGAGAGGATCTCCCGTTACCGCAAACTCTCCCGTCTGATGGCCAAGAGGAATCGGCCCAGAGAAGCCATTGTTCTCCTCCGATTGGCACTGAAAAAGATGACCCCAGAACAGTTCCGCGAAGTAAGAGAGATCCGGAAGCGGATTGCCCGGCTCCATGAAGATGCCGGAGATATCAGTCTGGCTGTCCGGGCTTACCGTAGTCTGATCAGAGAATATCCTGATGTAAGTGTTCTTTATGAGCGGCTGGAAAAGATATTCCGGGATACGGGTCGTGATAAAGAGATGATTAAGATCCTAAAAGGAGCGGGGAAAGACAATCCTCAGCGGGAACGGTTGTTGAAACGATTGGTCAGGCTGGAAACCAGACTGGGGAGATTGAACGCGGCCCGTCATGATCTGAAATTACTGATAAGTGAGTTTGGGTCTGATTATAGTCGCCTGAAAGATCTGGGGCGTCTCTACGAGAAGACGGGGAACCTCAAGCAGGCTATCGTGAGCTACAAGAAAGCATTGAAGTTCAAGCCTGAGAACCCGGATCTGGCGTTATTGATAGGGGTATCCAAGCGTAAAGCCGGTCAGCGGGAGAAAGCACGGAAGGTCTTCCTGAATATCCTGGATTTCAAGCCCGGCTGGTATGGTTCTCATATTAACCTGGCTGAGATGGATATTGAAGATGGTGATTTTGCTGCGGCGGAGAAGCATTTCAAGCAGATCGATATCAGTTTTCCAGGAAACTCCCGGGTAATGATCAACCGCGCGGACATTCTCCTTAAAGAAGATCGTCCGGAAGAAGCCCTTGCCATCTGTCGGGAAGGCGCCGCCGCGACTGCCTTCTATTATACTGATGAGTTGAGTCTCGGGCATCGTGTCCTGGGAGCCGCTTACACGGCACTGGGCAATAAAGAGGAAGCGAGTTATCACAGCCTGATGGCGAAAAGAATTAAAGGGAGCAGTGATTTCTTTGCCACTACCATTGAGGTAGCGGATGAGAAGATCGAGTCCGGTGACCTTGACCTGGCTGAAAAGATAGCGGACGGTCTTCTCTCCCGATTCCCGATGAACTCTCTGGCTTACATAAAGAAGGCCGAGATTGCCCGAATCCGGGGGCGGATCGATGAAGCTATCTCCTTCGCGGAGAGAGCCGCCCGGGAGGATAACCCCAAATATTTAAACGATAAGATCAGGGGGCTGAAACTATTGGCCGATCTGTATAAAGATAAGGGTATGACGGATGAATCGGCGCGCTATCTTCAACAGGCCCGCGAACACTCTGCCAGTTAGAGTTCTTAAATAAGTTGCTGAGATAAGTACTGAGGGAGATAAATTAATATGACCGTATTGCGTTTACCAGAGCAAGTTATAACACCCAAAATCAAGAAACTAAGGACTGAGATTATCGAATCTCCCCACCGGGCATCCACGTATAAGCAGATGGCCCGGGTCCTGATCGGGATGGAGCATGAGCGGCTGGCGGCCCGGGTCCTACGGACCGGACTGTCCGAGGTTCCCGATGATCAGGGTCTATTGGAAAATCTGGCCCGGGCCCAGCAGGCAGGAGGTTTTCTCAAGGCGTCCGCGGCAACTTGGCGGAAGGTAACAAAACTTTTCCCGGAGAGTTTTCTGGCTTATGAAAAACTGGAGCGTCATTATGTCCGTTCCGGATCCCCGCGGAAAGCCGTCAATATGTATCATCGGATTGAGGAAGATGATCCCCTCCAGGAGAAGAGTCTGGAGAGAATAGTATTTGTCTGCAAGGAAGCAATGGATGTACCGGGGACGGTCATCGCTCTAAAAAAGCTGATCAAAAAATATGGGGCGACTTATCGGCGCTGCCGGGACCTGGGAAGATTTCATTTCAAGGCTGACCATTACAGAGAGGCCTCCCGCTGGCTGGAGAAGGCTTTTACTATGGGGGATGGAGATAACGATCTTCGTCTTAATCTGGCTCTCGCCTATGCTCGCCAGAAGAGATACCGGCTTGCCGAGAAGCATATAAATCATATCCTGGCCGACCGTCCGAACTCTTATGCCGCCCTTATCAATCTCTGTGAGTTCACTATCGAGGAAGGAGATATTGAGAGGGCGGAGTCGATCCTGGCCCGGATCGAAAAGCTATACTCCAACAATTCCCGGGCCAACCTGGCCCGCGGTGAAATAAACCTTACTAAAGGTGACCTCTCCTCCGCGGAGAAAGCCCTCCGTTCCGGTATCCGCGGGACCGCCTACTTTTATCGCTGGGAGCTGGAACGGGGTTACCGTCTCCTGGGAGACACACTGGAATGCCAGGGCAATGGAAAAGAGGCTGATTTCTTCCGCCTCCTGGCGGATTCTTTACAGGGCGCTCCCGATGCTTATCAGGCCTTCATTAAACTGGCGGAAGAAAAGCTGGAAGACCAGGAGATGATGTTGGCCGGGCGGATATTCGCAGAACTATCCCGGATGTTCCCCAACAATGCCCGGATCGTAACCGGAGAGGCGGAAGTGGAGATCTTCAAAGGTTACCCGCTCAAGGCGATCGATATGCTGAATCGGGTTATCGAGAAGATCCCCGAGAAGTTCATCCAGGACAAGAGCAGAGGCTACCGGGTATTGTCCCATGCCTATCGGAATCTGGGAGACTGGGAAGGCGCCCGAAATAGCATCTATCAGGCAGAACTGATCGAAGACTCCCTGTCCTGAAGCAGCTTATTATCTATACCCTGCTCGAAAAGTATATCATATTGAAATAAATCAATTGAAACCACGAAGGACACGAAGTTCACGAAGATTTCTAAAAAACGAGTTGAATCCTATTTGTTTTATCCTCCGTTCTTCGTGATCTTCGTGTCCTTCGTGGTTTATTACTTCGTTGTTCTAAGTTGAAATGCCGGAGTTGCCTGAAGTTGAGACGATTAAGAGGGGTCTTTCTCCCCGCCTTCGGGGGAAGGAAATCCACCGGATAATCATCCCTCCCGACCCGAAAGGGAGTCGCGTTCTGCGGCGGTATCCTTCCCGCCGCCGGTTTATCCGGAAAGTTACCGGCCGCAAGATCGTAACCCTGAAGAGAAGAGCCAAGTATCTCCTCTTTGAACTGGATTCCGGAGAGACCATGATCATCCATCTGGGGATGAGCGGTCAACTTCTTCTTCGTCCTCCCCGCGCTACCCCTCCCAAACATGCCCGGATTATCTTTACGATCGCCGGCGCGGGAGAGCTCTTCTTTGTTGACCCCCGAAAGTTTGGTGAGGTCTATCTATACTCCATGGCGACGGGTGATATGGTTGTCGATCCGTTCGCTCTGGGGCCTGAGCCCCTCGGCAAGAGTTTCACTCCCCGGGGGCTGGCAGGCAAACTCCATAGCCGGCGCTCACCAATCAAAGTTGCCCTTCTCGATCAGAAACTTATCGCCGGTCTGGGGAATATCTATACCGATGAGGCACTATTCCGGGCTCGGATTCATCCGAAAAAGCCATCCGCCGACCTGACGGAGAAGGAGATAAAACTGCTCCATAAGTCGATTCGGGAAGTTCTGCGAGAGGCAATCAGTCTGCACGGCACCAGTGCTGCTGATCGGCAGTATGTTGATAGTGAAGGAGCTCTGGGAAAGTTTCAGACCCGGCTCAATGTTTATCAGCGTGAAGGAAATAAATGCCTCCTCTGCGGAACAGTAATCGAGACTATGAAACTCGGCGGCCGTACCGCCCATTTCTGTCCCAGGTGCCAGAAGTAGAGAAATAAGGAATAAAGGTGAGGAAAATGAGAAAGGTGTATGTTTTTCGGTTTATTCTCTTTATCGCGATATGGGTAATGGTGGCATCTTCAGCCGTTGCTCAGGTTGATCAGGGTGAGATCCCGATTAAACTCTTGAGAGAACAAGCCGAGCAAGGGGATGACAGAGCCCAATACAAGCTTGGTGCGTCTTATGCCCGCGGCCAGGGCGTGAAGAAGGATTATGTTCAGGCGATGGAATGGTATCGTAAGGCGGCTGAACAGGGTTATGCTCCTGCTGAATACATCATCGGGATTATGTATAGTAAAGGTCAGGGAGTAGAGCAGGATTACAAAAAGGCGGTGAAGTGGTATCGCAAAGCGGCAGAGCAAGGGGATGCCCATGCTGAATGCAGCCTCGGGAATATGTATAGTAAAGGTCAGGGAGTAGAGCAGGATTACAAAAAGGCGGTGAAATGGTATCGCAAAGCGGCAGAGCAAGGGGATGCCCGTGCTGAATCCAGTCTCGGGAATAAGTATCGCAAAGGCCAGGGGGTAGAGCAGGATTACAAAAAGGCGGAGGAATGGTACCGCAAAGCGGCTGGACAGGGGAATGCCTTTGCTGAATATAGTCTCGGGTGGATGTATTATAAAGGCCAGGGGGTAAAGCAGGATTACAAAAAGGTGGTGGAATGGTATCGCAAAGCGGCTGAGCAGGGGTATGACCAAGCTGAATGCAGCCTCGGGACGATGTATCGTAAAGGCCAGGAGGTAAAGCAGGATTATCGGAAGGCGGTGGAATGGTACCGCAAAGCGGCTGCGCAGGGTTATGCCCTTGCGGAATACAACCTCGGGAGGATGTATTATAAAGGCCACGGTGTAAAGCAGGATTATAATGAAGCGATTAAATGGATCAGAAAAGCAGCAGAGCAGGGGTATGCATGTGCTGAATGTCGCCTCGGGAATATGTATTGCAAAGGCCAGGGGTTAGAGCAGGATTACAAAAAGGCGGAGGAATGGTACCGTAAAGCGGCAGAGCAGGGTTATGCCTCCGCGGAATACGACCTTGGGGTTATGTATCGTAAAGGTCAGGGGGTGGACCAGGATGATCGGAAGGCGGTGGAATGGTATCGTGAAGCGGCTGAACAGGGTTATTCCCTCGCGGAATATAGCCTCGGGATGATGTATGACAAAGGTCAGGGGGTGGACCAGGATGATCGGAAGGTGGTAGAATGGTATCGCAAAGCGGCTGAACATGGTCATGCCCTCTCGGAATACTGCCTTGGGAATAAGTATCGCAAGGGCCAGGGGGTAGAGCAGGATTACGAGAAGGCGGAAGAATGGTACCGTAAAGCGGCTGAGCAGGGGTTTGCCTCCGCGGAATATAACCTCGGGGTGATGTATCATAAAGGCGTTGGGGTGGAGCAGGATGACCGGGAGGCGGAGAAATGGTATCGCAAAGCGGCTGAACAGGGGAATACTAAGGCTCAATATATTCTCGGGGATATGTATTTCGAAGGCGATATAGTGAGGAAGGATTACCAAAAGGCGATAGACTGGTACCAAAAAGCAGCCCAGCAGGGGCACGCCAATGCTCAGTTCGATCTCGGAATGATGTATCGGAAAGGCCAGGGAGTTGAGAAGGATGACCGGGAGGCGATAAAATGGTTTCGCAAGGCAGCTAAGCAGGGGCAATCTGAAGCTCAGTACATCCTCAAAGTCATAGATAAAGAAGGCCGGTAGACTAGTTTTGTTGTTTGGCGGACTGTGAGAGCAGGGGAATACAAAACCGTTGCCCCCTAAAATTTGGAGGAGAAATAATGGAGAGCATAGTCATCGATGGAGTTAAAATTTATCTCACCAACCCGGACCCGGAGCCGACCCGGTGGATTGGACGGAGCGAGGTCATGACTAAATTGAAAGCGGCCTTAATGTGCCTAGAGGAAGAGACTCCGTTATCGCCTTCACTGATCGGCGAGCCGGGATTAGGGAAGACCACTCTTGCCTGCAACATGGGTCATGAGTTTGAGCTGCCGGTCTATGTTCAGCAGTGCACCATGGACATCAGACCGGAGGACCTGATTATTATCCCGGTCCTTTCTGAAAAAAAAGAGATTGTCTATCGAGCCTCCAGTCTTGCGACAGCGGTAATCAAGGGGGGTATCTGTGTTCTTGATGAGGCCAACCGCATGAACGAGAAGGCGTGGGCAAGCCTGGTTCCGCTTCTTGACTACCGTCGTTACTTCGAGAGCGTTGTCGCCGGTGTAAAGCTAACCGCCCATCCGGACTTCCGCTTGATCTGCACCATGAATGAAGACCCCAGCACCTATATCATCCCGGAGTACATTCAATCCCGAATTTCTCCGAAGATATCGGTATGCCTCCCCTCGGATGAGGATATCCACCTGATCCTGAAGAAACATGTTGGCATCGAACATGACGCTGCGGTCATCGAGACGATCGCGAGGCTTCTCAAGGAGTCATTCGAGAAGCAGGGAAGCTTGTTCTCGAAGAAGAAAGACGCGCTGGACCTTAATCTGCGGAGCGGAATCCGGGCCGTGAAATACCTGAACCATCTCAAAGGTATCTCTCGGGTTAACCTCTCCAATGAGACTCTTATCAAGAATATCATACGGGAAGAGTTTTATGAGACTCAGCAAAGATAGTGGATCCCCTCGGATAATCCTCTGTCCGGCAATCGAGTACGGTCAGTTCTCCTGCGTCAATGTCCGGTATAAGATACACTTGGACCAGCGTTCGCTGGTCGCGATAGCCCTGCCGCGTCGCTGGTCCAAACCGATTAAGCAAGCCATCCGGCGGTTTCCCCGGTACTCCTTCCTCGAATTCCGGGGTGGGCGGTTCGGGATTCATCCCCTCAATCCTTTTATTGAGGCGGCGCGAACCGCGATGGAGCTTCATTGCCCGCTGACCTTTTTCGGCGATTTTGTCGATGAGGGTGCCGATCGGTATTCCCGTTACATTGAGGACAACCTTTTTCGTTCTCTGGGGACCGACCATTACCTGCGTTTCCGGTGCGGGGATGTAGATTTGCTCAAGGAGAGGTTCGCCAATCTGTTTCTCGGCTCCCCGGAACTTTCGGGATCCGATTCGATCGTGGTTGTCTTCTCTCCCTGGCAGGTGAGATCTATCCTCGGGGAACTCCGACCCCCTGAAGGAACCGAGCGGGTAAGGATGGAAGATATCACCGAAAAAACCATCACCCAACACCTGGATGAGTGGCCGTATGTACTCGCCGGCCACGAAAAGCACCGAGATCAGTATCACCCGCGGGACTGGTATATCAGACAGTTGCTGATTGAGTCTTCACGGGATTACCCGGCTTTCGTCAATCCGCGGCAGTTCGTTAAGATCGAGCAGTACTCCCGCAACCTGAGTTGCCTCCGCTCCGATGGATCCCGCTGGACTCCTTCCCTGGAGAATCTGCTGGACGCCTGCACGGAGATCGTCGGTGATGGTTACGCCCGGATCGTCATGGATAGAGCTCTCCATTATAAGATTCCCGCCAGATTGGGATATGACACTTCAGTCATGGGAGAGTTAAAAAGCTCCGTCTCATTGATAGGTTCCGAAATCTGGTCCCGGGTGGGATTGGAGCGGTTGTCGGGTAAGTTTCGACAGATGGCCGCAGCGCGGGAACACCTGGATTACAAACAAAGCGCGGAGGACGGTGTTCCCGATTCCGAAGTAGAGCCTGATCAGGGAAAAGCAGATTTTGGCTTGAAGGAAACCGGGAGCGAACGGGATAAAAATGACCGAGCCGGGGGACTGGTGAAAGCAGGAGATGCCTATGACTCCGACGGAGAAGATTTTCCCCGATATCGGTGGGATATGACGGAGCAAATCCACTGGGAGAAGAAGTTAAAAGAGTTATTAGTTGGGAACCTGATGGAGAGGCAAAGGGGGCTGCTATGGCAGCGGAACCAGCGGTCTAATCCGGACTTTAAAAATGAAATTGTGATGAAGACAACGCTGGAGCATTTTTTCCAGCAGGTATTTTCTCCTGAAGAACGGATGGTTGAAGAGTTCGTCACCGGTCTCAAGGACGGCATCAATATCCGGGAGACAATAAGGGATATTGAGAGGTCGCGGCTGTTTGTGAACTGCCTTCCGAGACAGGAACTGGTATTTCACGGGATGGTGATTGAATTGGAAGAGGACTTTCGTGATTTCAGAAAGATAGGCTCTTTTTCAGGTAATTACCCATGTTACTTTTATCACAGGACTATCAAATATTTTTATATTCACGGGCATCCCCTGAAATTAAATGAGTGGGGTTTCATGTATTGTCACTTCCGGCAATTGGATTCCGATAAGCATCTTTCTTATTATCAGAGAATGATGAGATATGCGGCGACACCGGACGCCATGAAAGAAGAGTTTTTTTCTCACTGTAAGGGACTAAATATCATATATATAAGCCCTTCTCCTCCAGATAAAGCGGAGCGTGACGGGCTGAAGAAAAAGGGTGTGAATGTTTTTCACCTGCCTCTATCAGCTGTTCCCCGAAGGTGCATTGACAAAGCGCGGGTTTTTACATGGATGAGGATAGGCTAAATCCCGGAGATCCCTCGGTATAAATGGCCCTGAGCAGAAATTCAAAAAAATTGGGGTCAGACCTTGCTTTATGCGCAAATGCGCATAAAGCAAGGTCTGACCCCAAATATACGGTAACAAGATGATAGGGAAGTATTTGGTTCTATGGTATTAATTATGCCCCCCACCCGCGATCATCTTAATGGCGTGGATTAGAATCCCGGAGATGGCCTCCATCGACTCCCGGACAGCTTTTGGTGATCCGGGGAGGTTGACGATCAGGGTTTTGCCCCGTATCCCGGCGATACCCCGGGAGAGATACGCCCGCTCAGTTTGCTTTCCCCCTTCCGCCCGCATCAGTTCTCCGATGCCGGGCATAAGCCTCTCGCAGACCCCGGTGGTTGCTTCGGGGGTTATATCGTATGGGCCGGGCCCGGTGCCGCCGGTGGTGAGGACGATCTTCACTTCCCGATCGTCGGAGAAGAAGACCAATTTTTCCCGGATCAAATCCCGGTCATCGGGAACGATCGCCGTCTCCACGACCTCTAGGCCCGCCGCCCGGCAGAGTTCCTGTAGAGTTTGGCCGCTAACATCCTCTCTTTCTCCCCGGGCGCAACTGGTGGAGATGGTGAGGACGGCGGCGCTATATCTATTTTTTCCAGTGTCCACTCTTGCCTCCTTCTTTCTCCAGCAGCTCGATATCTGAGATGATCATTGTCTTATCGATCGGTTTCAGCATGTCATAGATCATTAATAAGGCCATCGAGGTGCCGACCAGCGCTTCCATCTCGACCCCGGTCCGATTCCAAGTCTTAACGGTTGTCACGACCGAGATTGAGGTCTCTTCAACCGTGAACTGGATATCACAGTGGGTTATATACAGGGGATGGCACATCGGGATCAGGGCCGGGGTCTGTTTGGCCGCCTGGATCCCGGCAATCTTGGCGACAGTAAAGATATCACCCTTAGGCGTGTCTCCGGATTTAATCCGGGCGATAGTTTCTGCTCTGATCAGAATTTTACCGGCTGCCGTAGCTATCCGGTGGGTGGGTGTCTTCTCCGAGACATCGATCATTCTTAGGTTTCCATCTTCCGACCAGTGGGATAATGTTGTGTTTTTTTTCATGATATTCTCCAAAAGCACTTAATGTAATTGGTTCTCATTCCATTTGTGTAGTCTTAGTGGTAGCCACACCTTTTAAGGTGCGTTATTGATTGTCTCTTAGAATAGTGCAATTTTAACTCACGCAGGTTAAAACCTGCGGCTACCAAAACAGGCTTTTATCGGACAGCTTCTTTAGGTCGCCATGGTATGGCCCCGCTGAGTCGGGGTCGCTACGAGAGAACGGAACGGATTTCCCGAAAGCTTACCATAAAGGGGCTCTAAGATTGCTTCTGTTTTTTTAATGTTCCTTCGTGAACTTCGTGGTAAAATAACTTTATGAGTAAGATCCTCAGCCTCCTCAGCCTCCAATCTCCGCCATGGTCTCCAGATTCCTCTTGCTGACCGGTTCAAACGGCTTGAATTGGATAATATCGGTTAACCAGTTTTTTATCTCCTTATCATCCGCCTCCGATCTCAAAATATTTCGGAGGTTATAATTATCTTTGGCAAAGACGCAGAGTTTGATCTCTCCATTAGCTTTAAGGCGGATCTTGCTGCAGGTGGCGCAGAAGTGCCGGGAGATCGGTGTGATAAATCCGATCTTTCCGCCGCCCGTGGTCAGATAGTGATACTCCGAGACGGAATTGTTAATCCGGAATCCGGCGGGTTTGATAACCCCCCTCTTTATTAATTGGTTCTTCAAATCGGTCAGGGAAGAAAATTCCAGGTCGGCGGTCGAGAAGTCCATCTTTTCGATAAACCGGATCGGAACTTCTAGTTTTTCCCCGAACTCAATGAAATCCATCACTTCATCTTCATTAAAATCCTTAATCATCACCACATTAATTTTGAGATTAGCGACTTTGACCCTTTTTAGATTAGAGAGGAAGACATTCAAATCGCCCCATCTGGTAATGTAACGGTACTTCTTGGGCTTCAACGAGTCGCAACTGACGTTGAGGCCAGAAAATTTCAGCCGATTGATACGCTCGATATCAAGTCCGTCGATGGCCAGAGCGGTGGTAATATTATAATCTCCGGCCGGCAGTGATTCAAAGAATTCGAATACACCTTTTCTCAGTAGTGGTTCCCCCCCGGTAAAGCGGAATTTTTTTATGCCTAGTTCCCCGCTTATCCGCAGTACCCGTCTGATTTCTTCAAAAGTCAGGATATCCCGGTGAGAGAATTTTTCCACACCTTCCTCCGGCATACAGTACCGGCATCTTAGATTACACCGGTCGGTCAGAGAAATCCTCAGGTAGTCAATTATTCTGTTGAATGAGTCATGCATGGTTTCTTCTTTTAATCAGGAAATTAACTTATGATCGCACCCGGAGAATTGTGATATTAATATTATTGGGTTTATTCCATATTAGAAGGTCAAATCTTCCTTAACGTCGGAGTTATCTACCATGAATATGTCAGTTGATCAAGATGGAATTGATCTAAGATTGAAAGTGATCTTCAAGGAGATGGTGAGTTCGACAGAGATGGTTACGCCGTTGGCTGGAGATGCTTCCGCCCGGCGTTTCTTCCGTGTCGGTGCTCAACCTCTCAGAAGGGGCGATTCCTGTATATTAATTGTCTTCCCCCTTCCCGCCCGGGAAGAAATACACCACTATCTATTGCAGAGTATATGCCTCCAGCAGGCCGGCCTTCCCGTCCCGGAGCTTTATCAATCCGGTTATGATAGCGGTTTCCTTCTGGTTGAAGATTGTGGTGATGACCATCTTCAGGGAGCGGTATCGTCACTGCCGAAAGAGGATGTCCGTGATCTATATTTTATGGCCATTGACCTGATCCTGAAGATGCAAAAGGAGATCATACCGGAGAGATATCCCGACTCTCCGGCCACAAGGATGGCCTTTGACCAGAAGACATTTTACCGGGAACTTCAGCATTTTCTTATATATACGATTGAGGGATATTACCAAGTCCGTCTCAGCCAAAAAGATCGGGACGCGTTTAACCGCTATTTCTCATCGGTTTGCCGGGAGATTGCCTCCCGGCAGATGGTCTACTGCCACCGGGATTACCACAGCCGGAATCTCATGGTTTCCGGCGGCAGTCTCCGGCTGATCGATTTTCAAGATGCCCGGATGGGCCCGTATACCTATGATCTGGTCTCTCTCCTTGAAGACCCGTATACCAACCTTTCAGCCGAGTTCTGCCGGGAACTCAGGGAATATTATTTATCCCGAATGGCCCCCCGTCTGAAAAAAAATATTGTGAAAGATTTTGATCGGGATTATGATATGATGTCAATTCAACGACTGCTTAAAGCCGCCGGTACCTATGGTTACATGTTTCAGGAAAAGGGTAAACCAGGGTATGTTGCGTATCTAGCGCCGGTTTTCCGGAGAGTGAATGAGATATTGGGAGGATATCCTGAATTGACAGGTTTGAATATTCTCCTGCAAAAATATTATCGTCCAGGGTCTGAATAGAGCTATATAACTTAACATCTGAAAAATTTTAATTATGAAAGCGATGATTTTAGCTGCCGGCGAAGGGAGAAGATTAGCTCCTTTAACCGATGATTGGCCGAAACCGCTCTTTCCGGTCGGTGACCGACCGGTTGTTTCGTACCTTTTCGAACTTCTGAGATACTACGGGATCAAGGATGTTGTGCTCAATATCCATCATCTCGGCGAACAGATCGAGAAGGTACTGGGTGATGGCAGTCGTTCTTCTGTTCGGATATCGTATTCTCGGGAAGAAGATCTTCTGGGGACCGGCGGTGGGATCAGGAATGCGTCCGGGTTCTGGGAAGAGGAGGATATTCTGGTCATTAACGGTGATAATCTCCTGGATTTGAATCTGGGAAAACTCAATCTATTCAATCAGGCTTCTGGCGGCACTGCTACCATGGTGTTGAAGCCGATGGGCTCCCATCAGGACTATACCCCTATCTATCTGGATAAAGGATCATATATTGAAGCAATCGGGGGGAAGCCCAGGTCGTTACCGAGCTATGCTTTCATCGGGACTCAGATTTTGTCATCCGGTTTTGTTAAACGTCTCCCTTCCAGAGGCCCGGCTTGTCTGGTCAGGGATGGATATCAGAAAATCCTTCATTCCCGAAAAAATCCTGATAGATTAAGTGGATTTGTTACTACCGGGTACTGGCGGGAGATCAGTACTATGCGGGGTTACTGGGAAGCGAATATGGATTTTCTTAAAGGCAAGTCTCCATCTTACTATTACCGGGGCCGCGAAGATTTTACTCGCCGGGGATTATACGTCGGTAAAGAATGTCGGATTGGGCCCCGGGTAAATTTTTCTGCCCCGGTTTATCTTGGAGATGGCTGTGAAATCGGAGCTGGGACCACGCTCGGTCCCCGTATTATGGTTGGTGCCGGAAGTATCATAGGTGAGAGATGCAGCCTCCAGGATGTTATTATCTGGCCGAAGAGTAAGATCAGGAAAGGGAGTCGCCTCCACGATGTTATTATAACTCCTTTCGGAAAAGTAAAGCCCCTTTGAAGTGGTTATAATTAATCATTACCACGAAGGTCACGAAGAAAAACTATTGATGATTGATTGCTTCGTGTTCTTCGTGGTTTTATAACATTTTCAAATCAGGAAAAGAGCATGTCGGGAAGAGACCGCTGGAACAGCCGGACCGCTTTCGTGATGGCAGCGATCGGGAGTGCCGTTGGTCTGGGTAATGTCTGGCGCTTTCCGGTTATCTGCTATAAGTATGGCGGCGGGGCTTTCTTCATCCCTTATTTCGTGGCGCTCTTAACCGCCGGCATCCCTCTGATGATCCTGGAGTATGGTATCGGGCAGATGATGCAGGGATCGGCCCCGAAGTCTCTCTCCCGGGTCAACAAACATACCGAGTGGGTGGGATGGTTCGCCCTTCTGATTACATTGGTGATATCCATCTATTACGCCATTATTATGGCCTACGCGGTTGAATATCTGTTTTATGCCGCAAAAGGATTCTTCTCCGGCGGGAAGATGGCATGGTCCGCCCCGACCGCCGGTATTACCGGGACCTTTGAGGCGTCCTTTTTTGCCGGGACCATCCGCAGCCATAGTTCCAGTGCTTCCGAGATGTGGCAACTGGTATGGCCCCTGGTCGGCGGTCTGGCTGTAACCTGGACCGCTGTCTATTTTATCCTCTGCCGTGGAGTTCGCCGGGTTGGAAAAGTGGTCATGCTGACCGTCCCGCTTCCGGTGATTGTTCTGGCCATCCTGGCCGTACGCGGTTTAACACTCCCGGGTTCCTCCGCCGGTATCGTTTATTACCTGACCCCTAACTTTGAAGCGCTGAAAGATCCGGCGACCTGGTTGGCCGCCTACGGCCAGATATTCTTCTCTCTTACCCTTGGTTTCGGGGTGATGATCGCTTACGCCAGTTATATGCCCCGGGATAGTGATATTACCAACAATGCTTTCATCACCTGTTTTGCCAACTGCGCGACCAGTTTCCTGTCCGGTTTTGTGGTATTCAGCGTTCTGGGATTTCTTGCCTACCAGAAAGGTGGAGTGGATGTGAGCAGTGTTATCGCCGCCGGCCCGGGTCTGGTCTTTGTAACTTATCCGACTGCCGTCTCCCAGATGGGCCAGTTCGGGTGGCTCTGGCCGCCCCTGATCGGGCTCCTATTTTTTCTGATGCTGCTTTTTTTAGGGATCGATTCTCTCTTCTCTCTGATCGAGGGCATCACGACCGGCCTTCGCGACCGCTATAACTTACTCAGTCAGAAGTTCCTTACCGCCATAGTCTGTATTCTCTCTCTTGTAGTGGGTATTATCTTCTTCGCCTCCCGGGCCGGGATCCACTGGCTTGATATATTCGACCACTGGGCTAATGATTATGGCCTGGTCGTAGTGGGTCTTCTACAGTGTGTGATAGTCGGGTACTTCTTCAAGACCGATACCCTCCGGGATTACATCAACCAGGTCTCGGAGATCAAGCTCTGGGGTTGGTGGGAACTCTGTATTCGGATTATCACCCCGCTGGTTCTCGCCTACTTGATCTTCTCCAACCTGATTAATGAGATAACCGGATCCAGCCTCTATGGGGCGAGTGGCACTGATTTTGACCGCTACCTCTGGGTCGCTCCGGTTAGCTTCGCGTTCCTCTTCGTTATCGCCTTCAGCTTGGCCCGTCTCTGGAAGGTTCTGGCCCTGATCGGCGGCGGGGTGATTGTTGCCCTGGTCACCTGGCTGCTCCTCCCCGCCCCCGCGCCGCTCTCTACCTCAATCTTCTCCGGCCTGGCAGCCGCGGTCCTCTTCGGGGGACTCTTCATCTGTCTCGCCATTGCCCGGCGGGGGAAGGAAACGGTGATAAATATTAACCACCAGGCAGGAAATGAAAAATGAAGATAAAAGATCACATCCAACAGGCGGAGGGATTTGCTCCGGTGAACGAGCAACAACCGGGGGCAGAGTTCATCAGCTTTTATAGAACCCATCGGGAGAAGATCGCGGGGGTTCTCCGGGATCTGAAGGAAGGTCACGAGCCGACCCGGGAGTTTACACTTCGGGTCGGGATGATGTCTCCGGAATCTTCCGTTATTGATGGAAGGATAATGGATTTCTGCCGGCTGCCCTACCGGACGGTGGACGAAGTTATCTCATCCTGTCCCGGAATCCTTTATAACTGGAAGGGCTGCCCGCCTCATTCACAGCCGGTTTCGGAGACAATAGCATTACTTAAACGGGCGGTCTCCTTTCTGATCGTTCAGTTCGAGGGGAGTCAGGGATACGGGCGGCAGAGAGAGGTTCACCCTTTTATTGCCCGTACGTCCACGGCGCTCCGGGAACTTGGATACAGCATTCTTGAAACATACGCCAGCGGCCCCTGCCGGGTCTGCCCGAATGGGTGTGGTGACGGTCCGGAGTGCCGGCAGCCGACCCGGCGCCTCTTTGCCCTGGAGGCCTGCGGTTTCTGGGTCAACTCCCTCTGCCGGGCAGCAGCGGAATATCCTGCCATGGGCCTCCCTCTCCGGGAGGTTCGCTGGATCAAGGATTGGGGGCTTCCCACCCAGGATACTCAATCCGTCCGCTTTGTCACCGGGATCTTATTGGGAGATTAACCGCTGCTTCGGAATTTCGATTGATAATTTCGAAATATTGGCAATGAATAGCCGCTATATGTTATAAATACTAAAAAGATGAGATGAACAATGTTTAAGAAATTATTACTGATCTTTATAGTGGTTCCTCTTCTGGAACTCTATATTCTGATCAAGATCGGGCAACTCCTGGGAGCTGAAGTAACCATCTCCCTGATAGTGGTGACCGGCATCCTGGGGGCGATCTTCGTCCGGGCGCAGGGGTTTTCCCTGGTCACGAAGATCAAGCACGATCTGAACGAAGGACAGCTTCCTCACAAGAGACTCCTCGAGGGGGTCTGTATCTTGGCCTCCGGCCTCTTTCTGATCACTCCGGGACTTTTAACCGACTTGTCCGGATTTCTGCTCTTAATTCCCCCGCTGAGAGTTCGTCTGATTAATACCCTGCTGAAAAAAGCCGGGAGCTATATCCGCAAGGAAGGCTCCACCCCCGTAACCTGGACCTACCAGAACCGTTTCCCGAACTCCTCCTGATCCATATTTCATAGAAAAACCACTAAATTCATCACTCTTATATTACATATTTTACATGGTATAAAATGTAAGATTAGGGTAATATGATAGTTGATTATGGATATATATAAGCTGATAGAAGAGGGAAAAATTAAGCGGTTTCTCCGGGCCAGGAACAAACTTAATTTTCCCGGGCTGGTTTCGCATATTACCCAGCATGCTTCAGGGAGAGACCCCCTCTTTATTGAGGACGGTGATTATCTCTATATGTTGAAACTGCTTAAGGAAGTCTCCTTGAAATACCAATTGTCTGTATTCTCGTTCTGCTGGATGACGAACCACCTCCATATCCTCTTAAGACAGAAGGAGAAAAATCTCCCGGAAGCAATGCACAACCTTTTTCTGCGCTACGCCTTATATTTTAACCGGAAATATTCAAGAAAAGGTCATCTCTTCTCCGGTACCTATCGCCAGGCTGCCTGTTTCGACGATTATTATCTGATTGTTACATCTATCTATATTCATCTTAACGCTGTCCGGGCCGGTCTGGTCGGTCATTACAGCAGATATAGGTGGTCCAGCTGGAGATTATACTGCGAGGATAGAGATACCGACTCCTTCGTTGACTGGAGATTTATCCTTTCGATGATTGACGGGGATCTATCCGTAGCCCGGGAGGAATACAGGAAGATGCTGGAGGAAGCAACGGATTACCGGGCGAGAGAGGTGCAGGAAGTAAAGACCGCAATGGGAGAATTTGTAGTCTGGATGAGGAAGAGCAGATCAGGTTCAATCCTTAAAAGGATGAAAGGGAAGACTATTGATTTCTGGCCTAAGGGATATGCAAGCGACCGTGAGATAATGGAGGCCATAGAAAAGCTGAAGGAAAAGAAACGTCTTACGAAACCGGAAGATATCAAAGCGCGCAAATTTGCGGCGGAACAACTTAAAGCCCGGGGCTATTCTATCCAGGAGATCGCGGAATACATGAACCTGTCCCGCGCCACGGGCTATGAAATCTTCAAAATAAATCCTTTATCAGACATATTATACCGTGTATAATATGTCTGATCAGATAAGAGGGGATAGTGGTATGCTGGGGGCTGGTTGTGGGTTATTTGGTGAGTTTTAGGCTGGTGATGGTTGCTTCGGCCAGTTTTTTGCCACTTGGGTCGTCGATGGCGACCAGGCCATCGGGTTTCCATAGGGTCTGTATCTTCTGGACGATCAGGAGTTTTTTACCCTCGGAGAGTGAATACCACGAGGGTGAATTCTTATCGGAGTTTGGGGTTGGCAATCTTTTTACATTGGATGACGGCAGACTCATTGAGAATGTTATGAATCCATAATAAAAACCCTCCCGTGGCGTTGCCCGGAAGGGTCGCGATAACAATGGATGTTATCTCTATAGCTCAACTTCTAAATTAGCCAATCCCGATTTTATCGGGATCGGCTAATTTAGAATATTACATATCGCCGCCCATGCTCTCCTCGGCTTCGTACTCCAGTTCCTCGCGGGCCAGTGCCTTCTCCATCGCGATCACTCCGGCTTTCTGCTTCTTGACTTTATCTCCGAAGATCTTGACGATCGAGAAGTAAGCGCCCAGGGGGATGATCAGGCAATAGAGAAAGTACTCGAAGGTGCTGAGTGTGAACATTGGCACTGGCGCGAAGCGGTTGAGATTGAAGAGGATGAGTACCACCGCGGCATAGTCGATGCTGAAGTTGGCGTGAGGGTTGCTGGCTTTAAATAAGTTTAACCCATTGCAGCGCGGCTTGACTATAGGCCAGAGGAGGCTCCCTCCCATGTGGCCGGTCAGATCCTCGGTCAGGTGGACCGCGAATCCGAGGAAGGCGATCAGCCCGTAGAGCCAGCCGATATGCCAGCCGGCGACCATCGAAGCGATCAGCCAGACCGGGATCGACATCATGAGCCCCAGGACATAGCTATGGCTCCAGGTCCGGTGCCAGGGGAGGAACTCGATCTCCATCTTGCCATCCTCGTTCTTGAAGAAACTGTACATCGGACCGCTCATGATATCCACCACCGAGGGTCGGCCATGGGTGATGTTGAAATCTCCCTTGATCTTGTACCGTCCGATCCGTTTCTCCGGGGGCGGTTCCGAACCGAGGATCGGGACCTGGGAGGTGGTTACGATCTCGTTGATCACAATCATTACCTCGTTGGCCTCGCCATCGAAGCTGATCACATACTGCCGCCAGAGGTCGGCGCCCATCCGCATCGGGTACATCTGGGCCTTGACAGGCTGATTGGTATCGTAAGCCTGGTCGAGGGCCTTGCCCAGTCCCTCCGCCATCTCCTGAGGGCTTGGATCCATCGGATCGGGATCGATCTCATACTCCGACTTGGTGAAGAACTGCCCCATCTTGAAGTCCATGGTGTCGGGCATGATCCCGAAGAGCCCTCCCAGGCAGAGGATAAAAGAGTTTGCGCCGCCGACCCGTTCCGCCCCCGCCATCTTAACGGCCGGGAGAAAGAACGAGGCGACCGCCGCGCCGGACATAAAGTGTGTCAGTCCTTTCATAATATTTTTTCCTCCGGAATAAAATTTTTCTTCGAAAAATTTTAGCTATATTTTCCCCTTCGGGAAAAATAATTTTATTATTGTTTATCGATTGAAACTCTTAATTCAACCTATTAATGTTATTTTAATATGCTTTTTCAGTATTTTGAATTCCGGCAGGGAATTTGAAGTATTAGCCCAGCCCCAGGAGGTTGGCGAGCGGAGGGCCGTAACCGGACATGCTGATGCAGATCGGGACGATGATCACCGCCATACAGTTGGAACGCCGGCAGTGATAGAAGATCGGGATCAGCCCCAGGCAGGTGCTGACGCACATGATTCCGATAACCTGTACCCCGGCTATCAGAA
>Ga0222657_1000443_pt1 | contig 20843 bp, 17 predicted proteins | sample AntAcemetagen474_FD_179858 | JGI IMG/M metagenome (GOLD analysis project Ga0222657, IMG submission 179858) | Saline water microbial communities from Ace Lake, Antarctica - #474 | ecosystem: Environmental > Aquatic > Non-marine Saline and Alkaline > Saline | place: Antarctica: Ace Lake... | reverse complement strand
TATGAATTCACCCTTGCTCAGATTCAGCCCGGTGTTTCTTGCGGCAGATCGCCCCATATGCGGCTGCTCTAAATAACGGATTTTGTTTGCACCAATAAGATCTTGCAAAACGCTTTTTGTGTTATCTGTGGACCCGTCGTTAACAACAATTAACTCGATATTGCCGTAATTTTGATTTAATACGCTAAATAACGCACGCTTTATGAGGTTTACCCGATTGTGGGTTGCGACTATAAATGATACTAATGGTGTTGTTGAAGGCATGCTCAATTGCGGTAATTATAGGCCTTGTAATGTCTACAATCTACTGAAACCAGAAAATATTGGAATGTTTATTTTAATTAAGGAATTCGCTCATTTATGAACAACTTTAGCTCCCATGTCAAGAAAAATTTCCCTAACAGTCCATTATCCCATATCACCAAAATCCATTATTTGATACCCCCGAAAAATATTTTTTACGGGCAATTGCGAATTCATGGATTTAGGAATTGCGAATCATTGCAAATAGTTAGCCCTTAGAATGTTACTTCAAATTCCGAACATTCTGACTTTTTACGTGGCCATTATTATCTCAATCTCTGCGTCAGACTCAAATTTTAATCCTCGAAATACTCAATGTATTCCTGCGGTTAAAATTTTCGCCTTACTTGATCTGAACAAAAAATCCTAGTTTTCGTTCGGGCACTATTTAACCGGGGCGGGGCTATCAAATCTATAAGATTCCGCAACTGCAATCTCCCCTCTTAAAAACATCAAAAAATACCCGAAACAAGGTAGATGAAGAAAGGAAATCACGGCGGAACCGATAATGAAGTTGTTCAAATTCCTTGCCTTTCTGGTGTCTAAGGTTTGCGGACCTGGTGTGCTCCTAATAGCTTCGTGTTTGGTTTTGCTCGGGTTTCCGCCCGCGTACGGCAATCAATCTCCGACAGTCAGGGTGGCCATAGTTGTATCTAAGAATATCAGGCCCTATTTGGATGCGGTTGAAGGTTTCCAATCCGGTCTCGCAAATAAGGCTGGTATCAAAACCCAGGTATTCAATCTTGAAAAGTTAGATGATAAGGGGCGTGTTGAGCTGTTCCGGGAACCTGGCGTGAAGGAATTTGCCCTTTTTGTGGCCGTTGGCCCCGAGGCTGCCCTGTCTGTTTGGAAAGGGATTGGGAGAGAGGGTGCATCAAGAATATATTTTATGGTCCTAAACCCCGAAAAGGTATTTGGTCCAAAAAAGAGGGGTTGTGGAATCTCGCTGAATATCCCCGTTCAGACCCAGATTGAGATGATAGGCCGGGGGCTTCCATCTATAAGACGTCTCGGACTTCTTTATGACACTGAACTCAACGCCGACTTTTTTCGTAAGGCAGCGGGTGCTGCTTCTTTCTCGAGCCTTACAGTCGTTCCCCTGAGAGTCTCATCAAAAAAGGATATCCCCTCGGTTTTGAAGCGTGGGTGGAAAGATCTGGATGCGCTGTGGTTTATCCCCGATCGGACGGTAATATCTGAGAGTATTGTTAAGTACGTGATCAAGGAAGCTTTTTTAAGAAAAGTGCCTGTGATCGGTTACAACCGCTTTTTTTATGAAACCGGAGCCGCTTTGGCTTTTGTATTCGATTATAAGGAACTCGGGCAACAGTGTGCTCAAAAAGCCCTGAGAATATTGTCAGGTGAAGATTGCCTGGACACTCCGCCCCTCTTTCACGTATGGCTCAACGAGGGAGTTGCCGAGAAGCTTGGACTAAGACCCTCTGATAAATATTTGCCTCCTGTCAGATTAGGTCCGTAAAGCATTGAATCCTGAGCCCCCAAACGGTTAGGTCCGTGAAAAACTTAGGCATACATCTAAGGCTTCTCTTGTCTGTTTTTGCTCTTATCAGCGCTACCACTTTTACACTCGGTTACGTAGGTATAAATATCTCCCGTCAGTTTATTCAGGACCGGTTCGAAAAACGCATCTCTTTTTTGGCAAAGTATCTTGCGCTTAATGCAGAACTGGGCGTGTTAATCGATAATAGAAGTATGCTGAACAAACTCGCTGCCAACCTGATGACCGAGGACGATGTAGCGGGAGTTATCATTTCAGGCAGAGATAAGAGTGAAATAATAGCCTTATCGAGAGATGTTCCAGGGCCCTTTTCCACAGTTGAGGAGCCGGTTTTGCTCTCAGAGTCCGGTGCGTATGACGAGGTATTTGAGATGTATTCGCTTTCCGACCAGGGAGAAAAGGTAATCGGAAAGGTTCAAATTACCTATAGCACCGCCCACATAGAGCAGATACTGACAATTATAGGGAGGCGTTTTATCTGGTTTTCCGCTGGATTGGCCTGCCTGGCCGGTCTTATTTTCTATTTTCTTTCCCGTTCTATGGTAAGGCCGGTGACCCAACTTGCCCAGGCGGCAAGACAGGTGGCGCGTGGAGACATCGAGTTGCGTGTTAAGCCTGGGGGTCTTCCCGAGACGAGGGACCTTGCTGTGGCCTTTAATTCCATGCTCGACTCACTCAAATGGAACCGTGATGCCCTCGAAGATGCCTATCAGGAGATAATTCAGCAGACTACCTTGGCCGAGATGGGAAAGTTTTCCTTGATGGTCGCCCATGAGGTAAAGAACCCCTTGAGCATTATCAAGAGTTCGTTAGACGTCCTGAAGAGCGATCCCGCTGTTTCATGCAATGAAACTGTAGTTTTTTATATGGAAGATGAAATAAGACGGCTGAATCGCCTGATTGAAGATTTCCTTGCCTTTGCCAGGCCGGGCCGACCCTGTTTTCGTCAGGTGGACGTGAGTGCCCTGATTGGGGAGATTGTGGAGAAATTCCAGCTCCAGAAGGCGGATTCAGAAGTCGAAATCCGGTCTGAAATACCGCTACAATTCTATCACGGGAACATGGATCCCGATATGTTTTCACGGGTGATTACTAACATCTTGAAAAATGCCCTTGAGGCAAATGGAGATAAAGGGGAGGTGCTGATAAAGGTATCGGGTGAGAATGAAACCTTGCGGATAGATGTAGAAGACCTGGGGGACGGGATTGATAAGTGTAATATCGACAAGCTTTTTGAGCCCTTTTTTACCACTCGATCAAAGGGAACGGGTCTGGGCTTAGCCTATGCCTTGCAGGTTGTAAAGACGCACAATGGTACCATAACCGCAAGGAATAGAAGTGAGAGGGGCGCCTGTTTCAGCGTGGAAGTGCCCCTGAATACAGGTCCCATCCCGAGGTGGAACGAAACCCCCTTTGACGCAGGGCGATAATGGGCAATGACCAAATAAAAGATGAACGTCCAGGTAAGCGAAGACTCCGACATCGAACGTCCAATCACGCCAAGGCGTGAAAAAACGAACATCAACTTTAGGTGTCAGCTCAATAAATAGCGGGAAATGAGTGTTACTCCTGGTTTTCAATATTATGAGCCGAGTTACCGCAAGCTATTGATAAGATACAACTTTAGTCACTTTAGTCACTTTAGCTCACTTTAGTCACTTTTCCGGTTTATCCGGGTTAGGGAGGTGGCATGGCCCATATTCTGGTTGTAGATGACGAAGAGAGGATGAGGCATCTGCTATCTATCATGCTCACGAGGAAGGGTCACCGGGTAGAGCAGGCAGGAGACGGGGTGGAGGCCCTGAAAATGATTGAATCTGCCCCTTTCGATATGGTCATAACAGATATCAAGATGCCCCGTTTGGATGGAACAGGGCTTCTCAAGAAGGTGATGGAGATGGACATTCCCTGTCCCGTTGTATTTATCACCGCGTTTGCAACCGTGGAATCGGCAGTGGAGGCCATGAGACTGGGAGCCACTGACTATATCACGAAGCCTTTCGAGGATAGCCGTATCCTGTTGACCGTGGAGAGAACACTGAATGTGTCGCGGATTATGGCAGAAAATAAGGATCTTAGGAGAGAACTCGAAGATGCTGTCGGAGGAGAGAAGATCGTTTATGAGTCACGGGAGATGTCCGAGATTATAGATCTTGCCTCCAAGGTGGCCCGGAGTGATTCGGCTGTTTTGATCAATGGTGAATCCGGGACAGGCAAAGAGCTCTTGGCCAGATTTATTCATAATGCCAGCCGCCGCAAGGAGAAGAGGTTTGTCCCTGTAAACTGTGCTGCCATTTCACCCAGCTTAGTTGAATCCGAGCTGTTCGGGCATGAGAAAGGCGCCTTTACCGGTGCAGTCAGAACGGCCATAGGTAAATTCGGATATGCAGCAGATGGCACTATCTTCTTAGATGAAATAGGTGATCTCCCCCTTGACGCACAGGCCAAGCTCTTGAGGGCGCTTCAAGAAAAAAAGATCCAAAGAGTCGGTGGAAACGAAGAGATACCGGTTGATGTGAGGGTCATTTGCGCTACCAATCAGAATCTCCGTGGACTTGTGGAAAAGGAAGCCTTTCGGGAGGACCTGTTTTTTAGGGTTAACGTATTTCCGATCAATCTTCCACCTCTGAGAGAGCGGCCGCAAGACGTGCTTCCCCTTGCTAAGTATTTTCTCTCACGTTTAGGTCGCACGCCGGATGTTCAACTGACGGAAGGGGCCGTCAGGCTGCTGATAGAGTATGGTTGGCCGGGCAACGTGAGGGAGCTGGCAAATGTAATGGAAAGAGGAATGATCCTGGCAGGGGGAGACGCGATTTCGGCCCACACCCTTTCCTTTTTGCGCAGGGATGAGGGCCCCGGCAGCGGGGATATGGGTTTTTCCATCCCATCGGGGGGGATATCGCTGGAAAAAGTGGAGGAGGACCTGGTCAGGCAGGCACTTGAAACATCAGGAAACAATCAGACGGCCGCTGCTAAGCTACTGGGGCTTACCCGTGCAAAGTTCAGGGTCCTTTTCCAAAGGGTGTATCGTGAAATCTAAGATTGCCCAAATGTTTCTTCTGATGATGTTTGGCCTTTTGTGGTCTGCTGTGTCTCCTGTGGCTGCGTCAGGCGGAACTGCCTCAACAAAGAACGATACTGAACTTATGTTTGTCGGTGAGGATGTTAAGGTCCTGTCCATAGCATCGAGGCGCGAAGAGGGCGCCTGGCAGGCTCCGGCCGTGGCCGAGGTTATTACCAGAAAGGAGCTTTGGAAACAGGGGGTGAAGACGTTGAGTGAGGCCCTGGAGATGACGCCGGGCTTTTATATGGCCCAGAAGGAGTGGGGGTCTGAATCTTATCTCAGGGGAATTCCCAACTCTATTCTTCTCCTCTACGATACTGTGGTCCCTATGGGGTCGGATGTGACGAAATCCCTCCAGCCCCTTGATTATGAACTTTCACTTGCGCCTGTAAAGAGGGTGGAAATTGTCCGCGGCCCCGGATCGGTCCTGTGGGGCCCCGATGCGTTCGCGGGGATTGTGAATGTGGTCCCCCTTACGGGGAAGGATCTTGACGGAGTTGAAGCAGGTGTCCTGTACGGGGGGCCCGGGGACCGCGGCGCCGTTTACATGAATATGGGGCACGATGGCGGGGAGTGGGACGGTTTTCTCTCCCTGAGCGGGCGCACCATAGAGGAGTACGATACCACGTCCAATATAGTCAGATTCTGGGGGGATGGAAAGCAGGCCTATCCCTATGAGGACCGGTTTGGAGAAGAAAAACCGGGGCGATCCCACTACCTGGAGGCATCGGGGAGTTTTTCGTTCAGGGACTGGTTTTCCATATCGGGACTGGTCTCTGATTACAAGAGGCCTTACGCCATAAGCGGCCCTGAAGAGAGCGGGGGAGAGCAGGATCTCACCTGGCCGGAGAGCAGGAGCGGGCCGTTCGGGTTCATAAAACTGGAGGCCGACAGGAGACTGGATTCGTCTTCAGGATTAGGGTTTGCCGGTTATTATAACTGGCGGAATGTTGAATATGAGATCATAGACCGCAACCTGGATCAAGAGGAGAAGAGCTTTTACGGAGAACTTATATATGACCGGTCCTTTTTTGCCGGAAAAGGTGTTTTTACCGGAGGGACCGCTTTCAGGAAGACGGACGTGAAGAATGCCCCCATATGGGAGAGCTATTTTCCTGACTATGTGGCGCAGAAAAAGACCACCTTTTTGCCGCTCTACAGCCTGGAGGACTATGACGACCGGCTCTGGTCACTTTTCGGGCAGTACACCCACGAGATGGGAGATTTTGATTTTTCCATAGGCTTGAGAAACGACGATCATGAGCAGTATAAGGATGCCCTGAGCTATAATGCAGGGGTCGTCTGGACTCCCCGGCCGGAATGGATGTTCAAAGCCCTCTACGGGACCGCCTATCGGACCCCTTTTGCCAGGCAGCTGCTCGGAGATGAAAAACCGGAATTGGAAGAGATAAAGACTTTAAGTTTGCAGGCCGGGTGGGAACCCTCCGAGAGGGGCGGCTTGAGTGTATGCGGTTTCAGCAGCAAAATAGAAAACCATTATATGGAAGATCCTTATGCCGGCCTTTCAGAACCGAATCACCAGACGATCAACGGGGTTGAGTTGAAAGGGCATTTTTCTCCCTTAAAAGACCTGGATTTTTCCGCCAACCTGACCCTGTTGGATAACAGCGGCCCTGATGAGACTTATCGTTATGTCAAGTACTGGGACCCTGATCCCCATTACGAGGAGCTGAATTTTCCCTACAATACAGGCCCGAAACGATTGTTCAATCTTACGGGAACCTGGCGGCCTGTAAAAAGGGTGACCCTATTTGCAAGACTCGGCTACCATTCATCCACACAGCTTATCTACCCCAGAGCCAATACCTTTCATTCCATACCCGGTGCCTGGCTCCTCGACATGACAACGACCTTCAACGACATTATTATGCCGGGTCTTGATCTCCAGATTGCCATCAGAAACCTGACAAACAACAATTATGAAGTCCCGGGCACATACACCGCTATATCCGGAAAGCCCTTTTCCGCCGAGGTGATGCTGAGGAAGAGGTGGTAGGGGGATGGCTGAATTTAGCCAGAGGTGGCTCGATATGACCAATTTCATGGGAAGCAAGGCCTCCGGCAGACAAAACATCTCACAATACACGGTCGGAGACCTTTGCAAAACGCCCCTTTTCGAAGTCTGCGCTTATCTGGCCAATCCCCCGCTCGTAACGGGACAAGTAGGCGTCAGGCTCAAATTTGATGGCCTCGTAAAAAGTCTCCAAGGCCGTCACTCCCGCGAACGCGGGAGTCCAGAAGTGATTGATTTCCCTGGATTCCCGCTTTCGCGGGAATGACAATAACAGGTGAGTGACTTTTTACGAGTTCATCAAATTTCAATCCTCGAAATATCTAATATATTCCTGTGGTTGAAATTATCGCCCTCCTTGATTTTGACCAGATAAGCGTAGACTTCGAAATTGAACATTTTTCAAAGGTCTCGGTAGATCTTGCGCGGGGATTCCGGCATGGGATTTGCATACTTATTTCCAGATATGCTGACTAAATTTATCAAAATATTCCTTTTTACCCTGCCCTTTTACTTCGGTGCCTATCAAGACGCTTTTTCGCAGGAACCCGTGTATTCGGAAGAGGAGGATACACTCCTTGAACTGATTAACGACGCCAGGAAGGATCCTCTCGGTATGGCAGAGTCTCTGGGAATCGACCGCGAGACGGTCCTTCAGGATCTACCCGAGTTGAATGCTGTTTTGACAGAGGGCCTTGCCCCATTGGGGTTTAACGACAGCCTTTACAGGGCAGCTGCCGGTCACACAGAGGACATGATTACCAGAATCTACTACTCACATACCTCCCCTGACGGCCGGACATATAGCGAGCGAATCAGAGAGAGCGGCTATCTGGCGGCCGTGTGCGGAGAATCCCTGGGCCTGGTCGCCTTTCAGAACTTTATGGATACTGCCGAGGCTGTCAGGATTATTTTTGAATCCATATTCCTTGCCGAATTGGATCCTGAAACGACGGAGGAGCGTAATATCCTTAACCCTGCCATAACCGAAGCCGGGATAGCCTTTGGCAGCGGCCAGTTCACTGCAGGGGGGTTGATTCTGAACGCCTATCCTGTAACGTTTGATTTTGGAAAACCCGTTGCCGGAGCCGAGGCTGTTGAGCAGGCCCTCATAAGTATGATTAACTCTGCCAGAAGAAATCCCGCGCAGGCGCTCCTGCGCGCCGGGATCGACCCTGAGACCGCTGAAGAGGCCTACGGGGATCTGGCGTGGGCCCTGAATCTGGGGTGGGCCCTGACCTGGCCCCTGGCCCCTCTTGCCCGGGACGAAAAGCTTCACGGGACAGCTACGGCACACAATCGAGACATGCGTGATAAACAATATTTCGGAACCGTTTCACCGGACGGGGTGACTCCTTTCGAAAGGGTTGAATCCGCCGGCTATGACCCTGAAAGAGTTGGTGAAAGTCTGGGTATGACATTGGGCGTACTTGAGGTTTCAAAGGTTGATGGCCCTATCGATGTGGCCAGAAGTCTCTACGAAATTCTTCTGAAGAATGACCTGGACCCGCGATTGGATGTTCAGAGGAATATTTTTGATCCCTTTTTGACCGAGGCGGGGATAGGGGTTGAGGTTATTTACCGGGCACCAGACCCCGGCGGAGACGAAGACGGGTCCCTATATTATACGGTGGTTGCGGATTTTGCAAGACCCCTTGATCTCAGGTATTTTGTGATGGGGACTGTCTATGAGGACCGTAACGAAAACGGTGCCATAGATGAAGATGAAGGGATCCCCGGCCTGAAAATAACACTCAACTCGGAGAATAGTGCTGCCGGGCCGGAGATTATGACAGAAACCGGTCCCACCGGGCGCTATCAGATGAGTCTATCAGGCATATTAACAGGTTTCATGAAGCTGTATGTGGAAAGGGAAGGAGACGTTTTTGGGCCTTTTTATTTTTTCGTCGGGCATCCGAAGGGAAACATGCTGAGGAATATCGGGATAGAACTCCAAATAAATTAAAAAAGCCTTGACAGGTAAACGACTATGTGCTATTCATACTGCACCGTAACAGAAAGGTATTGCCTCTCTATAAAGTATCAAGGGTCGGGGTGATGCGGTAGATGAGCGTTCCTGACGTTGAACATGATGAAAAAGAGCAAAAATAAGTATAGGAAAAGGCTTGACAAAAGGGTTTTTACCATATAATTTCCCAAATTAAGATGATGAAGAGAATAATATAGCATAGGAAAAGGCTTGACAAAGGCGTTTTTACCATATAGTCTCCCCAATAAAGATTTGGCAATCAAAAGAGTCAGGTGCGGGGAAAAACAGAAATGAGTGTGATACAAGTTGGAGTATGAAGAACTTTATTTTAAGGGTTAAGGGGGTGATAGATCTGGTAAAAGGCGGTCGTGCTTAGGCGGTTAATAAATGTTAAAGTTCAAGAATTTAATTTTAGTTAGGAGGAAAAGAGCATGAAAAATTTTTTTATAGCAATGTCATTTCTGGCTGCTTTGGCTTTCTGTGTGTCCCCGGCACTGGCGGTAATAGGGGTCCCGGATAATCAACCCGGAACAGATATTACAGTCTTCTTTCTGGAGAGTAAGGCAAGGTATACATCTGGTGCGGGACCTACCACTTTCTGGAATTTTACAGAAACGAAGGGTGTTGCCACAACACTATCTTTGGATTTCTACACTACCAGGAGTACCTATGTAGCCAATGACAGCGAGTCTTTGACGAAGTGGGCTACGGAGATGATCGACGTCAATAAATACATCACAAAAATGGCTGCCGACGAGAGGACAGCCCTTGAGATTACGCATGATGGAGCGACATACTATGCCGGGTACATCTATGGGACCAACAGCGTTACTGGTAATGACAACATTATTGCCAGCGTTTACCTGATTGATCTATCAGTCGGTCAGGCAGTGGGAGCGAACGTACCGGTGAGGGAGTACGCTGTTGACCCGGATGTGTCGGCGACTCTGAATCCCATGTATAATACTCGAGATAAGGGCCAGCTCGATGTTGAAGTATGGACCCCGGGTGCCCTCGCTGCTGCCCAGGACGCGGTTTGGGGCAGAGCTGGAACTGCTCAAGCAACCTGGTTTGCCCTATATCCGAAATACTATATCCTTGATTCAAATTCTAAGACATGGTTCATTTTTTGGATGAGTGGTAATAGCAACAGCTACCATATTGACATCATAAATGGCGCTGAGGATACCTTATCAAAGACCATTGCGATCAATGAGTTGACTTTCATGGATGCCGGGGCAGCCGTTCCGGATGGCCTGAAGGTCGCGTACCCCTATTTGGGATTTTTTAACATTACGCAACCTGGAACACCGTCTGCGAGTCAGACACCGACTGCTGTTGATACTGACCGTGAGGTGCTGGCGTGGACATGGCAGAAGGCATCCAGCAGCGCTTCCACTGCAGCGACTAACTGGTCTGCATTGATGGAAGTAGCCCGAGACGTAGGAACTGTTGCTACTAACGCGCCGCAGCCTTAAGCTCGGACCTGTTAGTAATAACGTAAATACTTATAATTAAAACACTAAAAAGGCGAACCGCAAAAGGTTCGCCTTTTTAGTGGCTTTTTTTAACTTCAGTTTCCTCTTTATACACTGGGCGGAAACAGAATGGAGATAGGCGGTCTATGAATAGGAACAACTACAAGGTGGTATGGCATCTCTTATGTATGGCTCTTCTTGCTATGACCTTTGCCTGTGAAAATGGAGCCAAGAAAACGGAAGAGAAGAGAAAAGAAACCGGACTGACCTTTGTTGACTGGTCAAGGGGATTGCCCTCCACAGGTCAGTGGCGGCAAGGCCTCGCTTTCTACGACATGAACAGGGATGGCCAGATAGATATGCTTGCTACGCCTCCAAGGGATGCAGCAGGTGACGCAAAAAGGCCGGTTGTATGGTATGGTAATGGCAAGGGCGATTGGTCTGAATCTTTTCTCAACGTACTGTCTGATAGTGCCTATGATTATGGTTCCATAGGTGTTTCGGATTTCAACGGTGACACAATCCCGGACATTGCCCTGGCCATGCACCATGTGGGGCTAAAGGCGCTGAACGGCACAAAAAATGGGAAATATGGTAATCTGTCCCCCGGCCTGCCTGCCGAGAAGGACTTTGCATCAAGGGCATTGATATGTGTGGATTTAAACAGCGACGGTGTACCAGACATTGCTGCGATGACTGAATACACACACGACAAGGGGTCCCACGCGCCGGGTGGCCTGCTGGGCTGTTATTGGAAGGACAATAAATGGAGGTGCCGGCCCATAGGAAGCGAAAAGGAGAGATACGGGCATTACTCCGACCATTTGGTTGCAGGCGATGTAAACGGTGACGGAAACGTAGATATCGCTGTGGGCGCTTCTAACCATAAGATGGACCTGATTGTGTGGCTGGGTGATGGCAAGGGGAATTTTCATCCCTTTAACAAAGGCCTCCCCCAAGATAAGCATTACAACTCAGTTGCCTTGGCCGATGTGGACGGGGACGGACGGGATGATCTGATCGCCAGTATTTCGTACTCTGGCGAGGCATTCAAGGGGGTTAAAGCATTTTTGAGCGGTCAGGATGGGTTCGTTGATATTTCTGAAGGACTTCCGGCCGGTGAGTCGTGGGCTTATTTTGTGGCTGCCGGCGATCTTGACGGAGACGGTATCGCTGAAGTCATTGCGGCACCCAACCAGGGGGGCTTGAAAGTCTTTAAGCGAGCCGGGAATCGATGGAACGAGGTGAGCGCATCAGGGCTTCCGGAAAAAGGGCTCTACCGGATTTACGGCTTATATTGTATTGACATCAACCAAGACGGTCACAAGGACATCGCCGTTATTTATGCGAATTCAAACGATAACAGCGGCGGGATCCGCGTGTTCTTGAACGCTCCTGAAAAGAAGTAACTAAGGAAAGCCCTTCCTGGCAGTATGAGACCTTTGAAAAATGTTCAATTTTGGTCAAGGTCAAGGAGGGCGAAACTTTCAACCACAGGAATATGTGGAATATTTCGAGGATTCAAATTTGAGTCTGACGCCGAGATTGGCCAGATAAGCGCAGACTTCGAAAGGGGGCGCTTTTCAAAGGTCTCGAATGATGGATAAGGAGAAGATGAGAATGGTTTCTAACAGGACAGGCTTGTTTTGTGCGCTTTTGGCTTTCTTGTGCATGATGTCTTTTTGGGGATGCGACAACCAGAAAGAGGCGAGAGATCAGGCCGCTCTTGAAGGAGTGTCTCTTCAGTACTGGACCGACAGGCTGGTAAAAAGGGATTACGAACCTGCATACAATAGAGAGGCCGACAATGCGTCCATGACTCTTGAAGAGTACCGCAAGTTGGTTAGCCGCAACGAGAATTTTCAGTTTTCAGGGCTGAAGATAGACAGAGTGAATATTGAAAATGATGGTGGCATTGTATATGTGTACCTGAAAGCTTTTGCCCCGCCTCTTCCCAAGGCGATAGACCGGACTTTTAAAGACAAGTGGATATATCAATCAAACCGATGGAAACATAAGTTTTCAAAAACCCAACCATAGCCTCTTTGCCCCACTCCTGATCCCACCCCGGGTAGCAGGCATTGGAGCCCGAATCCTCCGATGGTATTGTGTATTTAATCCGCCAGAGGCGGACAAGGGTTTTATTCCCCGCCAAACAGTAAGACACGTCACCATCCTCCCAAATTCAGATTAATAGATGAGACATAACATACTTTCCAGGCACCAGACCTCGATTTGTCGACGTGTCTTTCGCCTGCCTGCCAAGGAGATCTTGCTTGCCTGGCTGGGATTTGGGGTGCTAATTGGCGTCTTGTATGGAAATTCCTTGACAGGGTGGTGGGCCTGGGATGATACGCAGATCCTCAAAACGGCATTTCAGAGTAAACCATGGGAGTATTATTTTGTTCCAGCGGTATGGTGTGAATTTCAACCTGCCAATCTGAACCCCTGGATAATCTTTTCTTTTGATCTGGACCTGGCCCTGTTCGGGCTAAATCCGCAGCTTTTTTACGCACACCACCTGCTGGCGCTATGGATGGTTGCCGGGGTGACCTATCTTTTGCTCAGAGTGTGGGCCAACCGGTTGTGGTCAACCCTGGGCGTTGTGCTGTTTCTCTGCTCGGCTCCGGTGACTAACACCGTCTATCAACTGATGACGCGGCATTATTTGGAAGGGCTTCTCTTCTTCAGCCTGGCGCTTTACTTATTTATCCGTGCCACGAGAGAGGAACGATCTGCATTGGCCTGGTTAGGCGCGGCGTTCTATTTTTTCGCCATGAGTGCCAAGGAAATCTATGTGGTTCAGCCCCTGCTGCTACCCTTGATCCCGGTACGGAACCTGCCCAAACGTCTGTGGATGACCCTGCCGTTCTTCTTGGTCATGGGTTTTTATGCCTTGTGGCGTAGATATATGTTAGGAACGTGGGTAGGAGGCTATCGGCCGTCCATAGATTGGGGCGCCGTCTGCCCCATGATTTTGAAGATACCGTCCTTTATCTTTGGGGATGGGCCCTTCGCAACAGTCGCATTCCTGACCACTACGGCCCTAATCATTTATGCGGCGTGGCAATATCCATCCCTGCGGGTGCTGATTGTCGGGGCCGCTTTATTGCTCTTAGGCCCTATTGTCCCCGCCATCTATATTTCCGATCCTCACAGGCTGCTCCTGCTTTTGACCTGGGTCTTGAGCCTGGCTGTGGTGCTGACATTGGGAGGGATTGCATCTTCGAAACATCGCCGGATAATCGTGGCTCTGGCCATGGTTGCTGTGATTGGGTTTGCCATGGCTGGTCAGGGATGGAAAATAAGGCAGGGCTTGAGGTCGGTAGCCGAAGGCTTTGAAGCCCATGGCCGGTTTATCATGGAGACAGATCAAGACCATGTGTTGCTGCCTTCAGCGCAATTTGGAAACTGGTTCACGGCTGGTTTGACATGGTTGCGCAGAAATATGCTTGAGGAGCAGCCTCCCATGGTTGTGTACGACGAAATCGATTTGGCAGGATTGAACAAGGATTCGTTGGGGGTCTTTCTTTATGACGACTCCTCGAGGAGTTTAAAGGAGGTTCCCGGAGGGGTTCCCAGTATTTGTTCGGAATGGGAGGGAAAATTGCGTGAAAACCCGATTTCAGTGGAGTTTGACTATGCGGACGGCGTGGTTTCCTGGCAATTAGGGCCTTACGAAAAAGGACAGTACAGCATCATCACTTATGGTGATTCAGGGGCGAAAATGATTATCCCCCGCTATGGATTCAGGCGTAAGGAGATGATAGCTCCGTTACTATTTCGTGTCCGGTATGACTCACCCGAGGGATGGATCAGCTATACTCCTCTGATGCAATTTGATGGAAAGACGCTAACACATAAAGATGTGCGATAAATTTCGGTGATATCTGAGGCCCAAGAACTTAATTCTCTAAGCCAATATTGATAAAGTCGTAAAAAGTCTCCAAGGCCGTCACTCCCGCGAAAGCGGGAGTCCAGAAGCGGCTGATTTCCCTGGATTCCCGCGTTCGCGGGAATGACGAAAACGGATGAGTGACTTTTTACGAGACCATCAATATTATATGGAAGGATGGATTTGAGTAATCCAAAATTAACAGTTGTGGTCTTGTGCTATAGAGCAGGGAACGCTGTCAGGAAATTTGTTAAAGATCTGATTTTATGTCTTGAGAAAGAAATGGATAGTTGGGAAATCATCCTGGTAGGCAACTACCTTGAAAGGACAGACGATATTACTCCCCAAGTCGTTCGAGAGATAGCTGAAGGGGATGCCAGGATCAAGACAGTAGCGAGAGTCAAGAAAGGAATGATGGGATGGGATGTCCGGTCCGGGTTTGCTGAGGCGACAGGGGACGTTATTGCCTTGATTGACGGCGACGGGCAGATGAACGGCAGTGATATTGTACGCGCTTATCGAGTATTGAGAAAACATGGCTGTGATATCGTCAAGACATACCGTATTGAGAGACATGATAGTTCTTACCGATTTTTTATCTCGAAAGTCTATAATCTTGTTTTCCAGGTTCTTTTTAGCGGGCTGAAAGTGCGGGATGTCAACTCAAAACCAAAACTAATTACCCGCGCTGCATATGACAAACTGCAGCTCAAATCAAATGATTGGTTTGTGGATGCGGAGATGATGATCCAGGCTCGCCGATTTAAATTCAAGATTATTGAAATCCCATGTATATTTTATGATCTTAAAGGAAGGCGGTCCTTTGTCAGGATCCCTGCGATCTTGGAGTTCATCAAGAACTTGATTGTCGCTCGTATCAAGGAGTTTTTTGAATGATGAGGATATTTGTGACCGGAGCCTCGTCAGATATCGGGAAAAAAATAGTCAGGTGCCTTCTTCAGGAAGGGCATCAGGTGATCTGCCTCAGCCGCCAGAAAGGCTTTGCGATAAAAGGCGCCATTATTATCCGGGGTGATCTACAAGACCCCACGAGGTTGAAGAAAGATCTGCAAGGCATTGATATGATTATCCACGGTGCTGCGATCACCCACTCTGATCATGCCTATCAATATGAAAAGGTTAATTTTGAGGCCACTAAGGATCTAATTTCATTGGCGGAATACTGTGGTGTCAAGAGGTTTGTGTATCTCAGTACCAGGGCAATCGGGCCTGGTGGCGGAGGATACGCCCTGTCAAAGTTCCTGGCTGAGGAGAGCCTCAGGGCTTCACATCTTGACTGGGTAATTCTGAGACTTGCGGAAGTTTACGGAACTACAAAAGATGAGGGGATTAATTCCCTGATAAATATGGTCTTAAGGAAGAGGATTGTTCCGATCGTGGGCAATGGTGAATATGAGCTTGCTCCGGTACATGTAGACGATGTCGCAGAGGTAGTCCTTGGTGTTACGCGGCATAAGAACATAGGTAAAAGGCTCTATACGATCTGTGGGCCCAAGACATACTCATTAAATGAGCTTGTTTCCCTGTTATGCAGGCTTTATTCTTTGGATCGGATCGTAGTGCATGTTCCGCTGTTCTTGATAAGAATAGCCGCTTATCTAAAACGCTTTTTGCCTCTGCCATTTAATATAACAAGAGATCAAATCCTGCGGCTCCAGATACCCAAGAGCTCGGATTTTTCATCTGCTGAAGAAGATTTGGGGTTTTCACCGATCAGATTTGAATCATGGCTTAGGGAAAAGCGGCATTTCATTGTATAAATCGAGTTTTGAGAAAAGAAAATCCCAGGCTAAACCAGTATCTTAGCTCTTTAGGGCTTGCATTTCTTGATATGGTTTTCAACACGTAAGATGGCTTTAAATAGTACCCATAGGTAATTTGTTTCAAGATCCGTTTTATTTTTTTCATTGGGACACCACCCAGCTCCCAACTCGGATTAGAAAAAAACAACACGAACTCATCCCAGTCTTCGCTTTTTAAGATGCCTCTTTCCTTTAAAATGCTGTTGAGCTCAGTACCAGGGTAAGGTATGGCAATATTTAAGGCCATGATATCCGGCCTTAACTTATGTATAAGATTTTTTGTCATTTCTATATCTTGCAATGTCTCATCCGGGTGACAGCCGATCATAAAGGTGGCCTCAATTGTATGCAATCCCGCTTTTCTTGCAATGCTAAAGGCGCGTGCTGCTTGTTCCACTGTTATCTCTTTTTTTAATAGCTTCAATATCTTGGGGCTGCCGGATTCTACACCGAAACTTATTTTTCTGCAGCCGTTTGATACCATAATATCCATTTTTTCTTCATCTATATCATTGACACGGGTGTAGGAGTCAAACGTGATATTCTTTTTACCCATGAATTTACACACCGGCGTTAATATGTCTTTCCTCAACGTAAACGTATCGTCTAAGAAGGAGAAATGCTCAATATTATAGTTATCAATAAGGTGTTCAATCTCGGCTGTGATGTTTTCAGGGCTTCGAAATCGGACTTTCCTGGAATGTACAATTTTGCTGGCGCAGAATATGCAATTATAAGGACACCCCCTTGAACATGTTATTTCTGCAATATTTTTCGTCTTACGACTATGACCACGGCTGACATGGCTTTTCTTGTAATTGCCGATGTCAATCAAATTTCTATCCGGGAAGGGGATATCATCCAGGTTTCTTATCAGCGATCTCGGCGCATTAATTTCAATATCGCCATTACTATGCCTAAACGCGATGCCTGCTACATGATCAATACGGTTTTCCAACCACCCACGGTATAACTCCACAAGCGTTTGTTCCCCTTCTCCACAAACGATCACATCAAACTGAGGGAATTCTTCAAGTGTCTGCTTTGGTATGGCAGAACCGTGCACACCGCCTACCACCGTTAGAATATAGGGAAACTTATTCTTAACAATTTTTGCTATCTTAGCCGCACTCTTGATATGGGGCGTCATGCAGGAGAATCCAACAAGAAGAGGTCGGGCCTCTCTTATGGATGCAAGGCATTCGCTTTCAGAAAAGGCCTCAACTTCAAAGTCCCGTATAAAACACACGATGCCTTTCATTTGTAGATATGAGACCAAATAACCTAAATTAACAGGGTATTGTACGGATACGATTCCTGATTGACTGGTCTTGGGTGTCATTGGCCGTATCAAGTATACTGACATATTGTACTCCTAATATTTCTCAAAAGGCTTTTTTATTTTTACCACGAAACGGGAGCGTTGGCAAATGAATAGCTTTGAGTACAGCAAGTCCAGCCATAGAATTCCAGTTCGATACACCATTTTTGAACCTCTTGTGCAGGCTCAAACTTCAAAAAGAGAAAAGGAATATCTCAGGAGTGTTTTTGAATATGATATCAAGGAAACACTTTAGTGTGAGAGGAAGTGCAACAGAAATGAGGTAGCGTCAATGATCATAGTGACAGGAATGCATCGAAGTGGCACCAGCTGCGTTGCCGGTCTTCTCGCCCGATGTGGTTTTTCTTTGGGAACTTCTCATCCATTGCTAAACGAGAGCCGCCCCGACAATGAAAAGGGACATTTTGAGAACCTCGGCGCAGTTGCTATCAACGAAACCATCTTGAGGAGTGCTGGAGGATCATGGGATGCCCCTCCATCACAGCATAAAATTGCCGAGGCTGGCGAACAATTCGCAAAACATATCAGGCTGTTTTCAAAAACATTTGATGGCAAAATATTCAAAGATCCACGGATCTGTATGACCATTTCCTTATGGGAAAAGTATTGCGGCAGCAACTTGGAGGCTGTTGTTTTATGCCTTCGCCATCCCTCGAGCGTCGCAATATCTCTGCTAAAGCGCAACAATATCCCGATAGAGACCGGGTTGGAGCTGTGGGTTCGATACAATGCTTCGCTCATCAAAGGTGTCTCAAAAATCCCCCTCATCGTGGTTGACTATGACAACTTAGAGTCAAATCTCCCACTTGAATTGGCTTGCCTGACGGCAAAGTTGGGCACAACGCTGTCAGCATCGGAACTTGTCGAACTAACAAGAGGGTTTTACAGCGAAGAACTCAACCATGCCCCGTTTGAACAAAATCGAGACATCCATCTGCCGGATCAAATAGATGCCCTATATCAAACAATCCGTGTACGGACGTTTTCTGTAAGTAAGAGGGAGAGAGTCAGCTGACAAATGCGGTATAAGTCTTTAAACAGAATTGTTTGTTGGGGAAAGAGGCTGTCTCAAAAGCTGTCATCTTCCTCAAGGTGAATGTCCAAGACTGTTGCCTATTTCGGATCCTGCAAGATTTTCCATTCGTGATCCAGATCCAGAAGCCCCTGCTCCTGACGCCATTGTACGGGGGGAACGATCGTGAATGGCGAAGAGTCTATTGTGTGGTGACAGTGGAGGCCGGATTCATCAAAGATAAACCCCACCGCAGAGTACTGGCCATGCATTAGCGGAAGGGAACGGTAGCTTAGAAGTACTTTTCCGGCGCCTTTTCCTTTCAAAGGTCGGGGGATATCACGGGCCATGCTTACGGCGTGACAAAGAAGTTCATCATTTCGTTTGATTCCCAGTGCAACCCAAAACGGGCGCTCACCAAAGCTCTCGAATTCCAAGACAATATTGAGATTCTCACGATATCTTAGTGTTATGGGCCCGGTTTGCCCATTCAGAGTGATGGCCTTTATGAGGATGGATGTCCTACTATCGACTTTGTGCAATCCAGGTTCCTGTTCTTGGGAGCTTCGACCCATTTTAGCCCTCAAGAAATCTGCATAAGCAGAAGTTATTTGGGTAGCGATTCCCTGTTTTTGAATCGAGCCTTTGTTAAGCCAGATCGCCTTGTTACATAGCTTGTTCACAAGGTACATAGTATGGCTGCAAAAAAGAATGTTCTTTCCCTGTTCACGAAATGACATCATTTTATCAATACATTTTTGTTGAAAATATTGATCCCCCACGCTCAGTGCCTCATCGATGATCAGCGTATCAGGGTCTACGCTCGTGGCAATTGAAAAGGCCAGCCTCATAACCATTCCCGTTGAGTAGGTCTTTATTGGCCTATCAATAAAAGGGCCTATCTCTGCGAAATCGATAATTTCAGGTTCTTTTTCCCTGATCTCTGACTGGCTTAGGCCCAAGAGAGAGGCGTTAAGATAGATATTCTGACGGCCTGAGAACTCCCCATGAAAGCCGGTCCCCAATTCCAGAAGGGCGGTCACGCGTCCGTTAACGATGACTTCTCCGGAACTGGGAGTCAATGTCCCCGCCAGAATTTTGAGCAAAGTGCTCTTTCCGGCCCCGTTATCTCCTACAACTCCTATACTATCGCCAACAGCGATTGAAAAGGAGACATCTCTGAGACTCTCAAAAGACTGGTGAAACGGCCTGCGAAAGAGTGCCTCTTTTAGCCTGTCAATCGGTTTGCGGTAAAGCCGATATGCCTTCGAGATATTTTTAGCTTCTATTGCATACACTGCTTATTGTTGCATCCTTCATTTAGAGGGAAGATCCTACCCTAAGCCTTAGCTACTTAACTTAGCTACTTAATTATACACAACACCCATTTTGTTATGTTATGCTCGGGAAGTATAGGGAAAACAGGATGGTGCGTCAAGTTCAAATGGTAAAATGACGCCTTACTTATTGGTGTGTGCTTCTTTTGAAACAGCTTGGAGTGGTGATATCGTTTGACACGGTATTCCGGGCTCAAATACCATGAAAAAGGGAATAAGCATAATCATACCCACCTATAATGGTGGTCGAATATTTTCCAATTGTCTTAAAATGATAAGGAAGCAGGATTATGTGGGCGAAATTCAGTTGATCATTGTTGACTCTGGCTCTATGGATGGAACGATTGAATTGGCAGAAAAGGCCGGGGCTCTCGTAAGAAGGATCGACAAGAAGCAATTTCATCATGCTAACACCAGAAATGAGGCGGTTTTGTTAGCCGATTTTGACAATATCGTCTTTACTGTCCAGGATGCCGTTCCCTGTTCAAAGAGCTGGCTTTCAGAGTTGGAAAGATATCTTTGTGAGACAGATGTGGCTGCTGTTTATACGGACCAGATTCCTCATGATGATGCGACACCATATGCCCGGTTTGAGATTGAATCTATCAGCAAGGCCCGCGGAGGCAAACAGAAGATTCAACAAATTGAGTCCCTCAAAGCATTTAAGGAAATGCCTTATGATGAGGCCTACAGGGCCATTGGCCTCGATAATGTGTGCGCAATCTACAAAAAAGAGCTGCTTGTGAAGATCCCGTTTCCTGAAGTGGATTTTGCAGAAGACATGGCATGGGCCCTAAAGAATATGCTTCTGGGTTATAAGGTTCTGTATCAGCCGGATATTAAGGTGAAACATTCTCACAATCGTTCCCCGGAATATGCATTTAATCGGCAGGTTATCAATTCTCTCTGGTGCGCTAAAATAATGAATCGGGTAAAAGATGACCTCTCTTTTGTGACAATTAGAGATTTGATGTCCCTAACCCGTTCAGTGGGGCGTTATGTTAATCGAATCGGATCAGAAATCCTTGGCAGGGGGCAACTTTTTGTG
>Ga0222657_1000392_pt1 | contig 22690 bp, 13 predicted proteins | sample AntAcemetagen474_FD_179858 | JGI IMG/M metagenome (GOLD analysis project Ga0222657, IMG submission 179858) | Saline water microbial communities from Ace Lake, Antarctica - #474 | ecosystem: Environmental > Aquatic > Non-marine Saline and Alkaline > Saline | place: Antarctica: Ace Lake... | reverse complement strand
GTAACTACTCAGCGTATTACGGAAAAAAAGTTAAAAAAGCAGCAAAAAGTACTTGACAAGGTTTTTTGGAAAAATTTGTAAATTTACTTTGGGATAACAGCTTTGGATATACTGAGATAGGGGCCATTAGTAGCTCTTCGTAGCCTCTTTTTAAACAAGCGCACCATCCCTGTCAGCCATTTTTTTTGAAGGCGGCAGGAGCGATTTCAGGACGAAAAATCCCGGTTTCAAAACCTGTGTTATAATGGGTTAATTCAATAACACAGGAACGCAACCGGATGAAGATCGAAAACATTGATATCGAAGCCACGATTGAAAAAGCCCGGCGACTTGTTAGTGAAGACAAGAATCTGTCAGTGGCCACCCAATCAATGTTCGAAATAATGATCCTGATAATCACCTTGCTTGCCAATCGTTTAAATTTAAATAGCACAAACAGCAGCAAACCGCCGTCGAGCGATCCAAACAGGAAAAAGAAACCAAAAAGTAAAACGGGTAAAAAACCTGGCGGCCAAAAAGGCCATGTCGGCACAACGCTGAAAAAGATTGATGACCCTGATAAAATTAAAGAGATAAAAGTCGATCGACGTAAACTGCCTGCCGGGCAATACCGGCAGGTGGGATTTGAATCCCGTCAAGTGTTCGATATCGATATCTCCAGAGTCGTAACCGAATACCGGGCTCAGATACTGGAAGATGCCAATGGCAAGCAATTTGTCGCCTCTTTTCCTGAGGGTGTCAAAAAAGCGGTTCAGTATGGTAAAGATCTCAAAGCCCATTCGGTCTATTTGTCGCAATTTCAGCTTATCCCCTATAACCGCATACAAGATTACTTTGCCGACCAGCTTCATATACCCGTCAGCGAAGGGTCGATATTCAACTTTAACATGGAAGCCTTCCGGTTGTTGGCTGATTTTGAAGTTCTGGTTAAAAATAAATTGACTGCTTCAGAGTTAGCACATGCCGATGAGACGGGCATAAACATCGGCGGTAAACTACGCTGGCTACACTGCGTATCCAATGACGACTGGACATTTTATCATCCCCATGAAAAAAGGGGAATCGATGCCATGAACGATATGGGTATTCTGCCCGAGTTCAAAGGTATATTGTGCCATGACCATTGGAAGCCATACTATAAAATCGATTGTACCCACGCGCTGTGCAATGCCCATCATCTGAGAGAATTGACCCGGGCTTTCGAGCAGGATGATCAGAAATGGGCGCAAAAGCTGAGTAACCTGCTTGTAACGATCAACAACAAGGTTGCCGATACCGGTGGCGCGTTGGATGCAACAACTGCTCGAAAATACCGGCTCAAATTCCGGGAAATCATAAGAACAGGTGAAATCGAATGTCCAGAGCCGCTCCGGCTAAAGGAAAAAGGTAAAAGAGGTCGGATCAAAAAAACAAAATCCAGAAATTTACTGGAACGGCTCAGAGACTATGAAGATGACACGCTCAGATTTATGGAAAATGCTTTGGTTCCCTTTTCCAACAATTTGGGTGAAAACGATATCCGAATGACGAAAGTTCAGCAGAAGATATCAGGATGTTTTCGATCCACAGATGGTGCCAGAATTTTCTGTTTGGTTCGCAGTTATCTTTCGACTTGTCGAAAACAGGGCTTCAAGTCAAGTCAAGCATTGGAGCTTTTGTTTAATGGCAAATTGCCGGAATTTGCCGAATAGGTAGTAGTAAAATCGAAAATTACGCTGAATAATTACGTTTTTTCTATCAATTATCGCAATGATAGTTGGGAATAATAAGCCCTTTCTTTATTTTCAATTTTAAAGGTATTATGAAATCTCCGGCTTTAATGAAGAAAATACTTTTAATGATAGCTGTGTTTTCCTTTGGTTTACACATATCAGCCCTTCTTCTGACAGCACACCAGCGTATCAGGTTTTTTGAAGGATACCCGGGTTCACACTATCCCTTTTATTCCAAAAACATGGCCATTGAACAAAAAGCCCTGTTTGCTAATTTCTTTTCTACAAATCAATATATTCACAAAGCTGAGATATTGTTCATCGGAAACTCACGAATGCAGACAGCTTTTATTCCTAGCATGCTGGACAATTTTTTTTCTGTCCTTAACATGAATTATTATATGCTTGCATGTGGTCATAATGAGAAATTTTTATTTTACATATCTCTTATCGAGCATCTCGATCTACGGGATAAAACAATTGTTGTCAACATTGAATCATTTTTCAATTCTACCATGTCCTCACCTGCCAAGGAGGCGACAACATGGCCTGTTCCGTTTGTTTGGTTAAACGTTACTGCTCAATATCTTTATGATGCTTATATTTCCTTTTTTTACCATTCACCGCCGCTTTACCGGAGCATAGAACGGGGGACATGGCAGCTCGAATCCACCGTGAGGATAGATAAAGTTGCTTCACATGCAACATACAAAAAACATGGCGTTCTAAAGCCTATAACAAATAAAAATATTGGAGCTTTCATCAAGTTTTCTCGAAAACGCAATCTAAATATCATTTTCGTTTTTGTCCCGACAATAGAAACAGATATATCGATTGAGAACGCTAAATCAATTTCCAATGATTACGATATACCCCTTATCCTGGTCGACACCAAAGGTTTTGCAACTTATGACCATTCTCATCTGAATAGGTCTACTGCAATAAATTTTTCAACTCAATTCTTTAAAAAGATTTCTCCTTTGCTTAAAAAAGCCGGGTAAGCCTTTTATAGTTCAAAAAGTAGATTTAAGTTTTTCATACACCTTACTCCATAGAATCAAATGACGCTTAATTATTAACCAGTTTTAATTACTAAGGTAGATATGATGAAAATTCCACAGGTTGATCTCAGTGCATTTTATAAAACACACGAAAATGAAATCCTGGAAATTATCCGCCAGGTATTGACTAGCGGTTGGTATATACTGGGTGAAAAAGTTGCCACCTTTGAAAAAGAATTCGCAACTTTCTGCGGGACACAGCATGCTGTGGGAGTGGCCAATGGTACGGATGCCATTGAATTGGCACTGCGCGCCGTTGGGATTTCCCAAGGAGAACTGGTCGCTACAGTGTCACACACTGCTGTTGCTACTATAGCGGCTATCGAAAGGATTGGGGCTATTCCAGTATATGTGGATATCGATTCTGATCGTTACACGATGTGTACACAAAGTCTGCAGTCAACACTTGAGGCTGCTGCAAACGGGTACTATGGAAACCGTGAGATAAGAGCAATTATTCCAGTACATCTATATGGCCAGTGCGCGGACATGGAAAACATTATCACACTTGCAGATAAATATTCCCTTCCAATCATAGAAGACTGTTCACAAGCTCACGGATCAGCGTTGCATGGAAAGCGGGCAGGTTCAATGGGTACGGTGGGAACTTTTAGCTTTTATCCGACAAAAAACCTTGGGGCATTTGGAGACGGAGGTACGGTTGTTACCAACAATCCACTGATTGACGAACGGCTCAGAAAACTACGAGAATACGGCTGGACGCATATGCGTGAAAGTGAGTTGCCTGGAGTCAACTCAAGACTTGATGAAATTCATGCTGCTATCCTCTCTTATCGTTTAAATTATCTTGAAGCTGAGAATCAACGCCGACGTATAATTTCAGAGATTTACAACCGGAACCTCTCATCATTACCATTGATCCTGCCTTCATGTGCAGAAGGATGCAATCATGTGTATCATCTTTTTGTCGTAAGAGTAAAAAACAGAACTGCATTCGCAGAGCACTTAAAGCATAATAGCATTACCACAGCAATTCATTATCCATTACCGGTTCACAAACAAAAAGCTTACCAAAACCGGGCATTATTGGCACCTGATAAATTACCAAAAACAGAAAACATTTGTGAAGAGATTATCAGTCTACCGATGTTTCCGACTCTTTCCGACATTAATGCACACAAGGTATGTGAAACAGCAGCATCTTTTTTTACTACACAATAAAACGAACAGGAGGATATAATGCATTTACGCTACAGCCTTATAATTCCCGTGTATGGCAACAAAGATAATTTACCTGACTTACTGATTGAATTGCGAAAATTAGCGATAGAATTAGAAAATGAACTTGAAATAGTTTTTGTAGTAGATTCTTCCCCAGACAATTGTTGGCAGCTTCTAAATAAAGCCCTTCCTAATGAACCCTTCACAAGTCAACTGTTATTACATTCAAGAAACTTTGGTTCTTTTTCCGCGATTCGCACAGGTTTTACCGCAGCAAAGGGAAAGTATCTGGCCTCCATGGCAGCAGATCTTCAGGAACCGCCTGAATTAATTATTAGTTTTTATCGAAAAATGGAAGCCGATGAGGCAGATATAGTTTTCGGCACAAGGGAGGGACGTAATGACCCGCTTTTATCACGTTTTCTATCCAGCATATTCTGGAGTATGTACCGCAAGTTTGTAATACCGGACATACCTCCCGGGGGTGTGGATGCCTTTGGCTGTAATCGCCAGGTAAGAGATGCCCTTCTTCTAATAAATGAGTCAAACAGTTCACTAATCGCTCAGCTTTTCTGGGTCGGGTACCGTCGAGCTTTCATACCCTATACAAGACGCAAGAGAGAAAAAGGGTCGAGCCAATGGAATCTAAGCAAAAAAATGAACTATTTTATGAATAGTGTTTTTTCCTTTACTGATCTGCCTGTCAAGATACTGCTCTTGATCGGGGCCTTTGGAGGGGCAATCACCCTTTTACTGGGAATGGTAACTTTTGTTGCGCGTTTAACCGGTGTTATCGATATTCCAGGATATACCCTGCAAGTCCTTTTTGCATGTTTCTGCTTTGCGACCTTTTTATTTACACAGGGCATTATTGGCTGTTACCTCTGGAGATGCCTTGAGAATACTAAATCCAGACCTCTTTCTCTGGTAAGCATCCAGCACACTTTTAATAGAAAATTGGAGGACACTTCACATGAATGATTATTTTGTTCACGAAAAAGGATTATGCGAATCCAACAAAATTGGCAATAAAACCCGCATCTGGGCCTTCACACACATTTTACCTGGAGCCGTAATCGGTGAAAACTGCAATATATGTGATAATGTCTTCATTGAAAACGATGTAAAGGTTGGCAGCAGGACTACGATTAAATGCGGCGTACAACTATGGGACGGTGTACGATTGGGAGACGATGTCTTTATCGGCCCAAACGTTTCGTTCACCAACGACCCTTTTCCACGATCACAAAAGTATCTTACTGCTTTTCCACTTACCGTAGTTGAGGACGGTGCAAGTATCGGCGCAAACGCCACGATCCTTCCGGGCATTTGTATCGGCAAAGGGGCAATGGTCGGCGCCGGTGCTGTTGTAACACGCAATGTTCCTCCCAATGCTATTGTGCTTGGCAATCCGGCCCGCATCCAATCTTATGTAAGACCCATTGACATGCAGCCGCAAAGTGTGATTGATTTCTCAAACCCTAACGAAAAAATAAACGATATTGATTTCCCATATTCTCTCGGGGTCGGAGGATGTTCACTTTGGAAGCTGAATACATATTCTGACATGCGGGGGCAGCTATCCGTTGCTGAATTTGATAAAGATCTACCGTTTGTTCCAAAACGACAATTCTTTACCTACGGAGCAGGAAACAAGTATGCCCGCGGCGAACATGCGCACAAGCAATGTTCTCAATTTCTCATTGCGCTACAGGGGTCCCTGTCAGTAATCTTAAACGACGGCAAGAATTCCTGCGAAGTCCGTCTATCCACGCCATCAATCGGGCTTCTGCTGTCGCCTGGAATATGGGGGACCCAATACAAATTCTCACGTAACACTGTTCTTTCGGTATACGCATCACATGCTTATGACAATAATGACTATATAAGAACATATTCCGAGTTTATTGACTATCTCAAGCAGAACTAGTTTTTTTGTTCCATGAACATACAAAAGGAATTACTGACTTTTAATATTGTGGAACAGATCATTTAAGCGATTTCTAAAAACAATTAATAATTAAGTACCCAAGATCAACACACTTGACAAGGGAGTTCCCATGTTTCTTCATCATTTACAGTCTTTAAGATGTCCTTTGTGTCATTCTGAAAATTTAGCTATTGAAAGGCTGCCTGCAGATCAGTTAAAAACACAACAGGAAATATATAATGGTTTTGTTTGGTGCCGAAGCTGTCTCCACTGGTTCCCCGTTGAAAACGGCGTGCTTGATTTTCTTACCGGATCGCTCGTCTACTCAGATAGTTTAAACGACTTCTGGAATAAAAACAGTCAACAAATGCAAACCCTTGGGCTTAAGCCTCAAAAGGATCTTCAAAGCCCCGGGGATAATACTCTCCAGAAAAACCAGCAGAATCATTCCGACTGGTTTGCTGACAATGATGAAACAAACTATACGGATTATGCCAATACGCCATTTTGGCACAGTATAGACAGCATTGTAATTGACAGCTGGAAATCCGCTATGCCAGAACACGGATCAATTCTGGAGCCAGGCTGCGGCCAAGGCCGATTCACCAAATACCTTCTGGACCGTCCCTTTCGTATCCTGGCTTTCGACCTTTCCCGGAAACTCCTTAATGAAGCATCAAAAACATACAACAACTTGCGTTTACTTGGGGATGTAAAGGCTGAAGTATCGTTCATGGCAGCTGACGCCACATCCATTCCCGTTGCAGACAGTGTTTTTGATGCCGTCTTCCTTAGCGGCGTCCTGCATCATCTGCCAAATCCCGGAGTTACCTGCTCAGAAATTGCTCGAGCTCTAACATCTTGTGGGATCTATTTCGGAACTGAGAACAACACAAGTGTTTTTAGAGGACTTTTTGATTTGATTCAACATATTTTTCCACTTTGGAAAGAGGAAGCTGGCCCTGAAGCACTGATCTCGCAGGAAACGCTATCGTCATGGCTTAACCCTGCAGGAATGAATTTGGAGTCGTACACACACGTATATATTCCACCGCACCTTGTCAACCTTTTTTCCGATGCCAACGCAAGGAAATTACTCGACATCTCTGATACCATTGGCCAAAAACTTCCCCTCTTCAAGGACAATGGCGGACTTATTACTTTTATTTCCCGAAAGCATAACAACTATTTAGAACAGGAAGAAAGGATCAATGCAGATGAAAACAGTACCCCCTGAAAAGAACATTACCTGCAGAATCACTACCGCAGCAGCAATTTCGATTGTAACCTTCATAACACTTTATGCCATAAGGATGCCATTTCTAACTGACAATTTTCTTATCTCAGATGATCTTATCTACATACCCAAATGGTTAATTGAGGGATTTCATATTGCGGAACAGGGAATTCTGGTATTTGCTAAATTCCTATCCTTTATTTTTATATTATTTCAGGAACCCGGACTACTGCGCATAGCATTCATCTTCATCTTCTCCCTTGCCATCGGTTTCTTTTCCTTTGCTCTTTTTTATGAATTTTCAGCCCTAACACTAACTCTCTTCGCACTGCTATCAGCACTAATCCAAATGGGCGTGGACCAGGCAATGTTCATCGTTGGTTCTTATGCAATACTGGGCACATCACTGGTCCTGACTGCATTTTCATTCATCTATTTATCGTCACAGGTCAAAAAAAATCCACTTGCGTTGATGATCACAGGATACTTTTTTACCACCCTTGCACAGCTTGTTCATCCTACTTTCAGTCTTATACCTCTTGCTTTTCTTGTTTTAACACCTGTATTTAACAAAAAATATGCGGTCTTAAATATAATTTGTATCGCTTTATCTTATTTTACAAGATTTTTTTTAATATCTACTTATACCTACCACTATTCTAAAAAAAAGGGATGGGTGAGTTATAGTATTGATAACATCCTTACGCAAGTAGAACGAAGCGTTACATATGTTTGGTCAACTATAACTATCGACGGAAAAATTCTTGTTGCTTTACTTTTTTGTACCGGTTTTATATTACTTTTAAACAGGTTAAGAAAAGGCAAATCTAATAGCTTTGATAAAAATAAAGCTATAGTCGCACTATTTTTTCTTATTCTCAGCATCTTTACTTTCGGTCCAACCAGTATCCTTAATGGTACAACTTCAAGATATTTATATGCCCCGCAGCTTTTTTTACTCATATCCCTGATGCTTTTTACCGCGGCTATGGCACAAAAGGGATATGAAAAATTAATTGTCAATATACTGCTTTCTCTTCTTTGCATATCCTTTTATATCAACACACAAGAATTTTACAAAAATAGGTTTACAGAACTTCAACAGACACAGCGTGTAATCAAAGAGTGCCTGAACGAGCAATATCCTCCAGCAGCAGCATCTCCAAACGACCAGATAATAATATTGATGGATCACATGCCCAGATCTTTCACCGGTGCATACAACCATTGGTCAACCTGGTTTTTACGATATCAAACCGGCAACAAAAATCTTATCGGACTTGTTGGCCCCAAATCATTTTGCCATGCTAATCCTATCGTTGAAAAATATAAGGACCACGATGATGAATATTGGGACGTAAGGATTATTAAAGGAAAAGAGACATCATACAGAATCACGATGAAAGGATTAGAAATAGACAGAAACACCTTTGCTTTTGAAGAAACAGATGATGGTTTTACACCTATCCCTTTTTTAATTATCCCCGCCCACGCTGGATCTTATTATATTGCAAAACATGGAAAGACCTTCCAAACAGTTAGTTCAGATGACCCGGCACTACAAAAAGCCGAGGCCGTTGGTTTCTTCTGGCCCATCGACTAAATTCATTAATTACTGCAATTACCTTGTATTACAATTTTAAAAAATTATTTAAATAAAATGGACGAAAGATAAATAAAAACATATCTCTAAAACTCCAAAATAAAATTAATCTAAAACAATGGTTCCATGCAATAAAATTTAGTGATTTTGCCAGCAGTGGAAAATTCCTAAGAGGGCAACCTCAAAACATAACGTTATATGGTATATTTGATATATTCAAAATCTTTCTCTCAAAAACACAACGGTTCTTGACCTAAGTACTTATGATGGATTAATTACCTTTGGCTCACATAAATTAAGTGCTTTTAAAGTATATGCGACAGACTCAACCGCTATAGATACTTTTATGCTTGCAAGGTCAATTCTAGGATTTGATAATGACATCAACTACTATCCAAACGTCCAAATCTCTGATCTTGAGGAGATTTTCACAAAGAGGAATGAGATTTACTTTGATTTAATTGTGAATGCAGGAATTACATATCATATACTTAACCCCTTTAAAGCTTTTCTCGAAACAAGAAAGTTACTTTCCGAAGATGGGCTAATGATTCATGAAACCCCCTATTGTTCCTCAAGGGATGATACCGTATTCGTTGTTAATAATACTGAACAAAGTCTCAATGAAACGAACACTTATTTTGTGCCAACTTTAAAAGCCCTCATAGGAATGGCGTATTTATCTGGGCTTAAACCAATCTCTAGAATTCTGCTAAAGTCTCCACCTAGAATTACTATGCTTTTGAAGGCATCCAACATAGAAGAACTACTTAAAGATAATAGACTTTCACCATTTACTCGTCTAATACTTTTAAAAGATATTTGTGATAAGGACTTTCAATTTTCTCGTCACAAAGCTCACGGAAGAGTTCTCTCTGCTCCGGGGACCCTGCTCCAAAATTTTAATTTTAATGATAAATGGGATTTTTTAATTGATTCAAATACCTACAAACCAACATTTCCTTTTCATGCATCAACAGATCATCCTAAAGATACTTGGAACTACAAAGTTTGAAACAGCAAAGGGAAATACTCTTAAACTTTAGAACAAATATAATATAGGACGTCCACAAAGAGATTGGGTTTTTACTTAAATTAATCAGTAACTTCCGGTTAGGTTTTTGCATATGATTCCGAGCAGTACTGTTTATTACAATAAATACCATCAGGCGGAACCTTTTCGGAATCGCGGACTTCATTTTCAATCATAATACGCAATTCTCTAACCCGTTTTATAGAAACTTTTTCGTTGTAGTTTTCATGACAATAGATCGCAAGAAGTAAATAAGTAATAAGCCCGGCAAGCAATTGAATCATTAAGCCATAAGGACTTCGTGCAATGAGATGATAAACTTTCAGGTGGCGTTTCCACCAGCCAAAGAATTTTTCTATGTTCCAACGCAGCTTATAAATTTGAGCAATTTGCTCTGCGGAAAGATCAAAACGATTTGTGGCAATCCAGTAATCAACTCCGTCAATGCTATAAGCAACAAGTCGAAGCTGTTTCCGGGTTTGATTAGTACCGTCAGTACCCAGCAAAACAGTAGCATCATAAAATACTATACTGTCTGAATCTATGGGGTTTTGTTTTAGGCATGTTTTATTAGTGCTGACTTTGATACGGCACACATAAAATTTATTTTCTTCCTGTAAACGGTCGAAATCAGCATGGCACTGGTAGCCCCGATCCATAACACCGGTTTGACCGGAAGAAAGAATACGACTGACAAAGCTGCGTTCATCGCCCTTGCCGTCAGTGAGGAATATTTTTTTCGGAATAGAACGATTAATATCAAAACCAAGATGGGCTTTGGCTTTTTTAGAACCATTTCTGTAATCGGCCCAGTACATTGAGAGAACAGCATCAATAAGCGAACCGTCGATAGCGATCAAATCACCAAGACAGCTATGCTGTGCAGGAATTGTTTTGGTTGTCTGCTTTTGAAGTTGTTCAAACATATAGATAAACTGCTCAAGCCCACGGGTATTTATAGCTTCGGAAAATGAACTTTTTTTAATGCCGTCAGGTGGTGCTATTTCAGTGCGTGCGAAATTGTCTTCTTCAAGCACCTGTAGGAGATGCTGTGCTGAAGTATGTTCTTCGAGATGAAAAAGAATGAGTGCTTTTAACTGGTGTTCAAATTCCATTTGTAAGGGTCTGTCTCCTCGTGCTTTGAGTTCCGGCATACCGGGTAAAATGTTTTGAGCCGGTTTATACAATTTGTAAAATGTAGTTGCTTTAAGTTTTTTCCAGGGGTGCAATGAACATGGCATAATAAATTTCCTCCGTAAAATTAAATACTTACGAAGGCCGAGCGTTCATAGCGTATTTCTAATGTCAAGTAAAAAGTTGTATTTTATTAATTTTTTTTATCCCTTAAAAATTAAAATTTAACGTATGCAAAAACCTAACCGGATGTTACTGTAAATTAATAGAAAAACAAAAATTAATGATACTACAGACTTTTTTCTTTTCGTCCCAACGTCTGACGCTGCTAGCTATATTTTAACAAGATCATCCCAAAATGATAAATATAAGTAAAAATTGCCTGAGTATCAGTATTAAACCTGCATAGGAAAAGGATACCTCTTGTAATTATTTTTAAAGAATTATTGTTAAGAAATTTGATTTCATAAAGGAACATAATGGTACACATCTGCTATTTCCCGATCGTAAAAACTGAATCACAGCTTATTGATATTCTTTCACGAGCCGCATGGTTTTTGGGCCACTGTTCAATAGACCTCATAAGTATCCCGGTAAAATCGGACAAACTCTCGAAAATGCATTGGCAGGTCGCTCCGGGCATGGATGCTCAGATTAAAATTAAGCTTCAACAGATCATCAAAAAGATCAAATATATTGTAACAGAATCTGAGGATGATATTTTTAAAAATAGACCGGAAACATCCATAATCCTTAAATGGAAAAAAGATTTACAGCCTGACTCAACATCCCGGGACGCACTATTAAACTGGCAAGAAGGCAAAAAAGTCTGGGAGGTTGACCCAAACCAGGATCGCATGGAAGGAGGTAATTACATTGCAGCAGATTTGTTTCTCACTAATAACAAAAATAAAACAATCAAAGACAATTTAATAAAATTCAATGAGCTGTCAAACCGCCTTGGAACTTTTAAAAAGGCATACCTGCTTGCAACCGGACCGTCCGTGTCAGAATATAAAGATCATGACTTTAAAAATGCTATTACCATTGCATGCAACAGTATTGTCCTTGATCACGACTTAATGACTGCAGCTAAACCCCAAATAATTACTTTTGCAGACCCTATTTTTCATTTCGGCCCATCTGAATATGCTGCTGAATTCAGGAAGAAGCTAATTGAAGCCAGTAAAATCTTTGATTTTGAGATTTGCATTCCTTTTAAATATTACCCCCTGTTCACAGCTGGAATGCCCGAGTTAAAACATAGGACCATAGGTATTCCCTTCAGACAAGACATCCACTACAACTATGACCTTAATAATAATTTTATTCTAAAAACTACTGCAAACATATTAACCTTTTTGATGCTGCCCCTCGCATCAACATTTTCTAAAAATATTAATTTTCTCGGTTTCGACGGAAGACCATTATCTGACAACGATTATTTCTGGAAGCATAATCCAAAAACACAAATAAATGAAAAGATGAAAAACATACAGGAGATACACCCTGGTTTTTTTAAGATTGACTATAATGACTACTATTCACAGCACTGCAATATACTTGAAGAAATGCTGTTTCAAGGTGAAAAAATGGGTTACACTTTCTCATCGCTTGCTTTTTCCTATACACCAGCTCTTAAAAAACGATCCAAAATAAATGATTCAACAAATCTTCTATCAAATGAAACCCCGTCGCATAAAAGCAAAATACACTATCCAAAACTCTTAATTATTGATAGTACACCGATTGGATCCTTGTCCGCCACCGGTCAATTTAAACAAACTTTTTTGGGAGACTGGCCAAGAGACAAAGTCCTGCAAGTATACTTAACCTTCTATCACGACAAACCATCCCTCCAGCTTTATCGTTTAAATGATAATTTTAACAAAAGCGCTCAGGCATCTTGTTTATCAAAAAAAGAAATTTTAGAAGCCTGCATAGAATTTTTACCCGATATCATATATTTTAGACCGATCGAATCTTCGGTACTTATAGACTTTGCGATTTCTGCTGTTTCAGCTATAAAACAACCGCTCATTACCCACATAATGGATGACTGGCAGGAAAGAATGCGATGCCAAAAACCGGAACTGTTTACTGAAATGGATAAAAAACTCAGGAAAATTCTTGAGTCATCTAAAAAATGCTTAAGCATTTGTGACGCAATGTCAATAGAATATAAAACCCGTTATGGATACGAATTTATCCCCATGGCTAATGGTGTTGATATTCATGATTACCCGGGTAAAAAGTGGGATGACCGGCCCCCGTTAAGTAAGGAGAACCCATTTATAATTCGATACACAGGTGCTTTGACTGACGACATGGGTTTCCAAAGCATATATGATATTGTTGAATGCATTAACGAAATAAAAAATACCATACCCGTTAAGTTTGAAATCTATACAATGAAGTGGTGCATGAAAAAAGCCCAGACATCACTGGGATCCTTTTCCAATGTTAGTATTTTTGAATCAGTCTCAGATCTAAAGAATTATCGGTCGTTACTTCAAACAGCCGACATGTTAATACTGACTTATAATTTTGACAAAGATTCTGTGCGTTACATACATTTATCAATGGCCAATAAAATGCCCGAATATCTAGCCTCGGGCGTTCCCCTGCTTGCTTACGGTCCGGGCAGCGTAGAAACGATTAATTATCTCAAAAAAACAGGAGTAGCCCGGGTCATAAATAAAAGAAATATAGCCCGGCTCAAAAAAGAAATAATCTATCTTGCAACAAATTTCAAAGAATGTGATTATCTCGCCAAAAAAGCAAAAGATTTTGTTGCAAAACACCACTGCCAATCAGATATTCAACAAAAATTCTATAATCTGACCTACTATTCCTCATTGCAAAGCAAAAAAACAGAACCCATATTAAAAGGCCCTTACTCCTCCGCAGAAGCTGCACACTATGATGAGACCGATGCTATTGCCCAGCTCTTTGCCAATACTTTAAAAGGCAGTACGATGATTGATGTAGGGGCACATCATGGTTCGGCACTAATGCCTTTCTTAAACATGAATTGGGATATTTATGCTTTTGAACCGGACAAGAACAACTCTGAAGTTCTTCAAAAACGTCTAAAAAAACATCAGCATCATAAAAAGGTCACTATAGATTTCCATGCTATCAGCAATACATCAGTCAAAGATATTCCTTTCTTCAGTTCTGAGGAAAGCACAGGAGTAAGCGGACTGTCTGCTTTTCTACCCAGCCACAAAACGGATCAGCAAGTAGATACCACAACACTTACAGAAGCTCTTAAAGATAAAAAAATTAAGGCCGTTGATTTTTTAAAAATTGACACAGAAGGTCACGACCTTTTTGTTCTTCAGGGTTTCCCATGGGACAGATTTAAGCCTGCAGTGATAGAGTGCGAGTTTGAAGATTTAAAGACCGTTCCATTGGGATATACTTTTAAAGATCTAGCTTTATTTCTCACAGACAAAGGGTATAAGGTTTATGTCAGTGAGTGGCACCCAATTGTTCGTTACGGCATCCGTCATAATTGGAAGCGCTTAACGAGATACCCATATGAACTTTCCAACAAAAAAGCCTGGGGCAATCTTTTGGCTTTTCGTGACCCTGTTGATGATTCAATAGTTGTTGACGCGGTTAGCAACCAACTCAAATTCCATAGGGCCGGAACAAAAGCTACAGACACATCATTAATACAATCAGCAAACCACGACCACAACAACTTCAAGTTCAACGGTATTATTTATTCCGGAGATGTATCCTGCAATAACAATAACTATAACCTATCATGCCCCGCTTCAGATAATTGGGTCGCATGTAGATACAAAGGAGAAGTCAGACCCTCTGAAATTATTAAAGGAACACTTAACCTGCATACCGACACTAAATGCCGTTTAAAATTGGTTTTATGTCGGGATGGCAGCACTGCATTTGAAAAAACCGAAAAAACTTTTACCCTTTCAAAGGGACGGCACTCCCTTTCACTCTCCCACCAATTCAAGAATAACCAACAGGGGGTCAGAATTCAAGTCGGAACAGAAGACAATGATACAATAATAAAAGATCTAACCTCCGGTCTAATACACTTACCAAAACAAGAGAACATCTCAGTTTCAGAAGCTCCAGCTGATAATAATAATTCAAAAAGACATAACCCAAGTCTTTTACCAGGTATGCCAAATCTAAAAAAAATTAATTTTGATCATATTCTACGAACCTCCCTTTTTCTCATTGGCAATGGTTCATCACTGCGCAGCATGGATTTTCAGCGTTTAAAAAAAGTCAAGTCCATCGGAATGAATGCCGCATATAGACACTGGCAAACCACCAACATCTATCCGGATTATTACATCTGCCTGGATACGATTGTAATAGAGTCCTTAAAAACTGAAATATATGAGCTAATCCAAAATAGAGTGAATAATGACATTCAACTGTTTTTCCTTCGCAAAAACATGCTTCATTTTTATCCTGAACTTGAGAAAGTTCCTGAAGTTGTTTTTTATGAAGATTATTTAAGCAGTCCTTATTTTGAGGGTATTACCCAGGGAATTACCACTGGAAGTTTTACCGCATTACTTGGAGCCATGCTGGGATATAAGCAGATATATCTTTTAGGCATAGACATTAATTACATCCAGCAAATTCCAGAAGCAAAAAACATAAAAGGCAATGTCCTTGAAATGACCCGGACCCCTTTAAACAATCCCAACTACTTTTTTAACGACTACCAAAGAAAAGGGGACCGTTTTAACATCCCTGATTCAAAGCCGGAGCTACACTACAAAAGCTGGATTATGGTAAAAGACAGACTTAAAGACTTCGGTGTACACGTACTAAACTGCAATCCTGACTCAAAACTTGATATCTTCGACTATGCAGACATAAACAAAGTTTTATCAAGTTAATCAGTAAATTAAAAATAAATTAAAATTTTCTTCATATAACAGGCTAAATCATGAAATTACACGACACCTGGCAGGACTCCTTAAACTTTACTATGGATAGCCTTCTGGTCGGCACAGGCTGGTACGAAGTCGAAAAACAGAGAAACATATATTTTCGCTGGACCGGTCCAGGCACTAAAAGCACAATCCATCTATATCCCCAAAGGAACACGGCCAACAGGCTTAACCTGACCATTCATTCTGCTGTCAGCGAGGGCACACTGACTGGATTAAAAATTGAAGCTGACGGCATACTGCTACACACAACACTTAGCACAAAAAGAAATCCTGCCTTTGTGACAGCGGTACTTCCTTTAGATAATTCTAGAGTCGAAAATGAAAGGACCATATTAACTTTTCACCTTCCAGATAAATCGACAGGCACACAATTCAGTCAAAATAGCATTAACAATAGGCCCAAAGGCATCGCCCTTCGCAACATCAGCATTACACCACTTTCCAGGCCACTGTTTATTGCAAAGAAATATAATGATCCAGTACCTTTTGATGGCTTACACTATATCCACCATAACAAGGGGGTAAGTGATGCTGTGATAAATGGTTCTTACTCCTCAGCCTATGATTACTTCAAAAAACACGATAGAGCTGGAGCTTCAGAATCTTTTGAGTTACATGAAAATTTTGACGAATGTCCGGGCGACCTCTTTGACATCCTTAGCGCAAATATGCGTGAGCAGTCCAGAAAACAAGAAGAAAGATATCAGGAAGAAATTAACCTCCTGCGTGACATTGTTTATCGGCAAGGCGATGCTCTCCGAGCCCTGAAAGGACAAAACAACGGAACAAAATAGAACAAAACAAATCTTTCAAAAGATCAGACCCCTTTAAAATTATAAAATATGATTAAGTCCATCATTGCAATTACAGGCACAAACAAAAGCGGTATAAACGTCCTCAGCCAATGTCTGCGTATCCTTGGTTTGGAATCCCTTGATGACCATGCACAACCCAACAGCGCCACTATCAACGCCTTACTCCTAAAAGACCTCAGTCTTACTCAAACCATGGCTGGGCCCTTGCCTTCGGACTGGATTTCGACTCCGGCCGCAGAGAGAGCTACTCTACGCATCAAATCACTGCTAAAATGCAATAAAAACGAAGCTGACTTCGTTTTCATTGCAGATCCTTTACTCTCCCGTTTTATGCCTCTTTGGTCTGCCGCTTTTCAAGAATCAGAAATTTCAACCCGCTACCTACTCATGCTGCGTCACCCCTGGGAAACATCACCTTCTCTGGCAGCAAATAAAAACATAAACCTGGCAAAAGCCCATCTAATATGGCTGTCGCATACACGGGACACTTTAAACGCCTTACAGGACCAAACCACAGTATTAACAACATTTGATCAGCTTTTGGCAGACCCTGTCTCTACCCTAATACGAGTCAGCTCAGAGCTGAACCTGTCATGGCCAATTGATCCCTATTCTACTACCACCTCTCTGCTTGACTTTGTCCAGCCCGGGCTTAAGCATTATAACGCCTCAAATCTTCCCGATAAAGACAAACAAAAGTTTCTCCCCTATGATCGGATCTATCAACAGATCCGACAGAGACAATGGTCCGGAATGACGAGTAGCAGTAGCCGGGAGCTGCTGCCGTTACCGGAATTAGGCACAACACTTACCCAAGCCAAAAGTATAATTCCAATAAAACCCGGAACAAAAGAAAACCATGATCTAATAGAGAGCCTATTCGACATAATCGGACAATACGAAAAGCAGGAGCTAAACCAACAGGCCAAACTTGAAAGACTTAATGATAAAACAGATCATTCAATCTTTACCCAGATTTTATTTCCAATAAGCCACAAAGGTGGGGAGAAGGTTAAAACCATTCCATTAACTAACGATGAATGGCAAAAGATATCACTAAACGTACCTGAAACAAAACTGCTAAAAGAAAAATCAATAATTTTAAAACCGCTGAACACCAATGGGTCTGTTATTATTTCCGCTATAAAGCTGATACACAGATCAACCAAAGAAGTATTGTGGTCAGCACAAAATACCGGAGACTTTAAACAATTATTATTACAGGGAACTATATTTAGGCTTCCTGTTCAGGATAATTTAAATCTGCTAATCACAGGAGATGAACCACGTATAATTTTACCATTAATAAAAGAATTAGCTGACTGTCCTGCAGATATTATATTATGGCTGAAAGCAACCCGTAATCAGGCCCTTGCACATAAATTAGGAAATTATTGGGATAAGAACCACGGATTAATTTTACCAACCGAGCAAAGAGCATTTGATAGTTTAGATAAATTTCACCAAAACAAAGAGAAACTGTTCACACCTTTAATCTCTGTAATTATTCCCTGTTATAACAGTGAAGCAACACTTGATATTTGTCTTGAATCGTTATTTCATCAAACTCTTCCGACCCGTTTTTATGAGATTATTTGTATAGACGACTGCTCCAGCGATAAAACGCTAACGCTTTTAAATGATTATGCAGATAAACACGATAACCTCCAGGTAATAGAACAAAAACCAAATCTCAAACAGGGCGCAGCCAGAAACAAAGGCCTTGATGCAGCACAAGGAAAATATATTACCTTTGTTGATTCGGACGATTTTTTAAGGATTGATACTCTTGCGTTGATATTAGATCAAGCTAATGATTTAGACATACTTATTTTTCAGCATAAACTTGTTTGTTATAGGAAAAAATTTGAGTTCAGAAATAGTAACCGCAAACCAAGTAATGATATTAGCAAATCTGCAGCAAATAACGCTTTAGGCTGGTGGCCGGTTGGCCTGCTCATAAAAAAATCAATACTTGATAATAATAATATCCGTTTTAGAGAAAGGGTGCAGTTTGAAGATATTGATTTCGTTGTCCGGCTCTCTTTTTGCTTAGAAAAGTTCAAGGTGTTAAATGAGGTACTCTATTATTATATTCAGATGGGAAATTCAACCGTAAACACTATAAGTGAACAAAAGATTAAAGACGCTGTAATTGCTGTGAATGAAGTAACTGAATTTCTAATTTCTAAAAAAGGAATTCATCTAGATGCTTGGTTTGAAAGATCCAGAATATGGCTAAATTTAATGGTAAGACGCAGCATCATGTTTAGCTCTAATGATAGCGATCGGGAAAAGCTGATAGACTTAATGTGGAAGCAAATAGAGTCCTTTTCCACACTTAAAACACTGCGATCAGAAAATTTTAATTTATCAGTGCATAGGAAATTCATTGATAAAAATAAACTAAATAAAGAAAAAGGAGATAACGCTTCAGAAAAAGTTAAGGATAGTTTTCAATATTTACCCTGGGGTAAGGATTACGAAGAAATTTTCAGAGATAAAATTATCATTTATTGTAATACAGATCACCACATACAAAACGCCGCGCCAATCATTAGGGAGTTAAAAAGAAGAGGGATTAACTGTATTATAATTGATTCTTCTGACTCAGCAGGTTTAAAGGCCGAAGAATCCGCAAAGCATGCGGATATTGAGCTCATTAAGGTTGATCCGGATAAATCTCAACCCTGCGCAACCAGCGCCGCAGCTTATATTTTCATGAATGATTTAAACTATACCCAAAACTTTATTTTTGAACTTTACGGTTTTGGAATTCCGCTGATCGGATTTTATGATGCATTAAATAACAATTTCAATGAAGGTCTCAAGCCTTTACGCAAACCATACAGAAGCACCCACTATCTGCTGGTCCCCGGCTATTATCAATCTTTAATTTATGATGACAGAGAGTCCTATATTATAGGATTATCCAGTGTTAGAAATCTTTACAAAGAGAAGTACTTTCCCCCAGTTACGAAAAAAGTTATTATCGATTTAAATTTTCCCTATGAACCCTTAGAGGAATATAAAAATTTATATATTTCAAGCGCTGTTCAGGCATGTATAGAACTTGAATTGGATTATATTATATCGCAGCATCCGGCAGATAAGACTAATTTAGACAAATATATAGTATCAAATGAATCCTTAAACACACTTATTACTAATGGCACAATAATAATCAGCAGCTTTATCACAACCATCTTAGAGGCATTGGCCTTAGGTAGACCGGTTGTGAATCACATCCCCGATCAAAATAAAATTGATGAATTCATGAAGCCAATGGGAATTTTCACTATCTCCAACGACATAATTTCCCTTAAAAATGCCATTATTAAGGAATTAAAATTTATAGAATCCGGCGGTGATATTAAAAAACGAAGCACTTCATTCCTTCACCATCATGCTAACATTTTAGCTGACGAAGAACCGCATAAAACCGCAGCAGATGCCATCCAAAATATTCTAAGCAGGAAAAAACCCATCCGTTTCAAGGTTAACCAGAAATTCAATCAAAAAACTTCATCATAACCTCTATGTATGTTGTTTGCATTAAGATCATTAACAATGCCGACATTATAAAAAAGGCGGGTAAATACTGCACCTGTGTTTAGAAAGAGCCATATACAGCTGTCCATTTATTTCTATCTTTAAATACGCCCGGATCTTAAATGAAAATTCTAATTAATGATACACCAAAAACTTCAAACTCTTTTAATCAGTTCTTAATACTGAGCATACTGCTTGCCGGCTTTATATTAAGAGTTTATGATCTGGGGAGTGAAAGTATCTGGTATGATGAGGGAGCTTCTCTCAACGTTGCGGTTCAAAAAATAAATAATATTTTCTTTCAAAAAGACAAAAGTCCTCCCCTTTACTATTTGTTTTTACACTTTTGGATTAAACTCTTTGGTTCTTCTGAATTTTCAATTCGATTACCCTCTGCACTATTTGGCACTGCATCGATCTGGTTTATTTACTTAAACGGCAAAATTCTCATAAATAGAAAAGCGGCACTGACAGGAGCACTCATCCTGTCACTAAACAAATACCACATTTTTTATTCCCAGGAAGCAAGAGTTTATGAACTAACCGCACTGTTGACACTTTTATCCATCCATTTTTTTATCAGGCTAAACCTGCTAAAGAAAAACTGGGGCGCCCTTGGTTATCTTTTTTTCAGTTCACTTTTAATGTATTCGCATATTTATGGACTTTTTATTATTTTTGCACAAAACATTTACATACTAACAACATATAAATACCAAAACAGAACAAAAGAGCTTTTTGGATGGGGAATGCTTCAGTTCTGTCTGCTTATTCTCTTTCTCCCCTGGCTAAATGTTTTTTTATCCCAGGCCAACAGTGTGGTAAATAAAGGGTTCTGGATTTCTAAACCGGGTTTAGTTACATTAATTAATTCTTTTTCAGCACTAACCGGTTCAAAGTATCTGTTTCTTTTATACCTGATCATATTATTAACATTTATTTTCACTCTGTGGCAAAACAGAGCATCATTTAGCCTGTCAAATTTTTTCATGTTGTTCAAGCAGGGCCAAAATAAGATTGATATAAACAGATCAAGTAGTCTTTATCTGCTATTTTTGTGGTTATTCATTCCCATTGTCCTGCCCTTTGCTATTTCAAATGTTTCAACACCCATATTTCACTTAAGATACCTTATTGTTTCTTCTCCGGCTCTCTATCTTTTGCTGGGAGGAATCATAGTATATTATAAATATCAGTACTCATACCGAATAATTACTGCCTTAATTATATTAATTAGCGTAGGGGTATTATTAAACTACTATTCAAATCCTCAAAAAGAACAGTGGAGAGATATCGCCGCATTAATTGACAACGAGGCCAAGCCAAATGATCTCGTTCTTTTTAATTCAGGCAGATGTATTAACCGGGTCTTTAATTACTATTCAAAAGGACAAAAATTTGTGAAAAAATCTTTCCCGGTAAATACCCGAGACATCAATATGAATAATATTAAAAAGCTAAAAAATATAACAACAGATAGAAAACGGGTCTGGCTTATTTTATCCCACAGCGGGAAACAATCTTATTTAATCAACGAAGAAATGAAAAAAGAATTTCTAATAAAAAGAAAAGAAGATTTTATCGGGATAAAGTTGTTTTTGTACGAAAAAAAAATAAGTCATGAGAGTAAAGGCTAAGACGAATGAATCCTGAAAATAGAATGGGGAACAATATAAGCCCTGAATTAAAGGAAAAGACGACTCACCACCCATATGTTTCCATTATTATTCCCGTATATAATGATGAAAATGGAATCCAGGATACCCTCTTATCCCTTTTTAATCAAAATTATCCCGAAGATAAATTTGAGATAATCGTTGTTGACAACAACTCAACAGATAATACACATAAAATTATTTTAAAAACGGTTCTGGGATTTGACGGAAATATTGTAATTAAAAATGAGAAAAAAACCGGATCATATGCCGCCCGGAACAAAGGACTTCGGATTTCAAAAGGTGAGATCATTGCTTTCATTGATTCAGATATGACGGTTAAACCCGACTGGCTTCAAAAAGGAGTTGACCGTATGCTCATGGAAAAAGCAGATTATCTCGGCTGCCGCATTCAGATCAGACCGAGCCGGATGAAACCGTCTTTATGCGAAAGGTATAACATTGCTCTGGGATTTCCGGTAAAAGATTACATAAAGATCGACGGCTATGCCCCCACCGCAGGCCTGTTTGTCAGAAGAACGGTAATTGATACTGTTGGAAAATTCGAAGACAGGCTGTTATCCGGCGGTGATGTTGAATTTGGCAACCGGGTCAGAAATCATAACTTTAAAATATTTTATGATCCGGACAACATTATGTATCATCCGGCACGATCATCTTTTACATCATTACTGAATAAACAAAAACGGGTGACTCTGGGACAGATAGAACTAAGAAGACTTTTCCCTGAAAGATTTAAAAAAAACATTCCAAAAGATATTTTTATAAGCTTAATACAGTGCTTACCTATTGCCAGTCCC
>Ga0222657_1000388_pt1 | contig 22803 bp, 17 predicted proteins | sample AntAcemetagen474_FD_179858 | JGI IMG/M metagenome (GOLD analysis project Ga0222657, IMG submission 179858) | Saline water microbial communities from Ace Lake, Antarctica - #474 | ecosystem: Environmental > Aquatic > Non-marine Saline and Alkaline > Saline | place: Antarctica: Ace Lake... | reverse complement strand
CATTTCTTGCAATTTTAATTCCATCTTTTCCTGACTGGGCAGTCAGAAATTTACAGTCCTGGATATGATTTTTTATTACTGCCTCAATAGTTGTGAGGTTGTCCCTTTGGTCGTCGATTGCGAGGATTTTCTTCATGGTTTCGGGTTTGAGGTTTCGATATGTGATTTTAGAACCGCTTGGTTTCCAAGCATCAATTGAACCTTATTAAGCAAGCCATCAATGTCTACATCACCTTTATGGATCAGTTGCTGTATATTGTTCGATCTTAATTTTTTAAGCTCCTCTTTGTTGAGGTCTTTTGCAGTAAGAATTAACACCGCTATATTTTTTGTTTTTTTGTTACTTTTTATTTTTTGCAAAACTTCAAAGCCATCAATATCCGGCATCATCAGGTCAAGGATAACTCCATCAGGAATAGTATGTTTAAGATAATCAATTGCTTGCTGTCCTCCACCTGCCACATCAATTATATAACCCTCTTTTTCCAAAATCGCTTGAAGCTGAATAATGGCATCCGGGTTATCCTCTACCAATAGAATTCGGGTTTCTGAAACAGGCTTTAATGTTTTCAGGTCATCATTAAGTTCAGGAATTTTGTTTTCTATTGTTTGCGCACTGATGATTTTACTGCTATTTGCATCATCAGTTAGTTTGTCAAGATACCATCTGATTGGGATAGTAATGGTAAAAACAGAACCCACACCTGGTTTACTTTTAACATTAATAATACCACCTAGTATTTTTGTTATTTTATTAGCTATGGCAAGTCCGAGTCCGGTACCTTCATATTGACGGGATGCGCTACCATCAACTTGTCTGAATTCATCAAAAATATGTGGAAGTGCTTCCTTTGATATCCCAATACCGCTATCCTTCACTTCAATGAATATGTTTTCCTTATCATTATTAACCAAAATATCCACACTTCCTTGCTGAGTGAATTTCACAGCGTTGCCAATAATATTTGTTAATATCTGGTGTAGTTTTGATTCATCAGTCTCGACTTGCGGCAAATTATCAGGAATACTTAATGTAAAATTCAAACCTCGCTCTTCAGATAAAGTTAGCATATTTTCTCTTATAATTTGAAGAAGAGGGCCTACTGAAACAAATTCCGGCATAATATCCATTTTCCCTGCTTCGATTTTCGACAGGTTAAGAATATCGTTAATCAACGACAGAAGATGTTTACCATTGCGCTCAACAATTTCAAGGTAATTATTTTCTTCATCATTGAGCTTGTCTTTGGCCTGAGTCATTAAAACCCTGGAGAGCGCCATTATAGAATTCAAAGGGGTTCGCAATTCATGGCTCATATTCGACAGGAATTCACTTTTTAGTTTATTGGCTGCTTCAACCTGGTTTCTTTGAGCTTCGAGTTCAATGTTTTGTTCCTGTAGCTCTTCTGAAGTCTGCTGTATTTCTTCAGCCTGATCCTGTAGTTCTTCTTTCTGAGCTTCGAGTTGTTGGTTAGATCTTGCTAAACTCTCAGAAAAAATCCTGGTTCTCTCATTGGCCATAAGATTTGAGTAAGAAGTATTTATTACGGCCCAGGATTGTTTGAGGATATCATAACTTTCTTCACTGAATTTTTGAATATTTACCATTGAAATAAGTGCTATCACTATGTTATTAGCCAATATAGGGATAGTAATTATTTCCCTGGGAATTGCATCTCCTGCAATGGTTTTATATTTAAAAATGGTATCTACAGGAATATCGCGGAGATAGTAAATACTTTTCTTAGAAAGCGCATTACCAATTTCTCCTTCGGGATTCTGAACATTAAAAGGTTTTAATAATTCTTCGTTGGCACCAACAGATGCGAAAGGTTCATATTCCGAGCTTGCTTCATTCAGGATGTAGAATGCGATCATATTGGCTCCTGTAATTCCCATTAATTCTTTGAGTAGTTCGGAGCCAAATTCTTGCATAGTGGATTGACCTATCATTGTTTCAGAAATATCTGCAACACCTTTTTGGGTAATAATACGTGACTCGGTTGAGGATGTCATTTCATTAATGGAGTTTGCCAGGGCAGCAAATTCATCTCTGGAACTTACAGCGACCCTGACTGAGTAGTCGCCGTTTTTGATCTTTTGGGTGGCAATATTCATATTAATAATAGGTCTTGAAATTCTTTTGATGACCCAAAACACAACCAGAACAATAACTAAAAAAGAAATAATACACAGAATAGTCAAGTTTCTAATCAAGTCACGGATAGGTGCATTCAATTCATGCAAATCCTGTTTACAAACAAAACCCCAAGATGTTTTAGGAATATAAGAATAGGCAGCCAAAATATTTTCACCGCGATAATCTATAGAAGTCGTTAAGCCTGTTTTTCCATGGGCAGCATTTGTGGCAGGTTCGGTAGAAATATGAAGATTCAGGGGTGCATTATCATACCACCGGAGTTGACTTAAGACCAGCACATCTTCGCTCACAATAAGAGTTTCGCCAGTTTCACCTAAGCCAACTCTGTTATTCAGTAACTTATAAAGGGATCTATCCAAATCTACCCTGGCCACTATAATTCCAATAATATGTTGGTTGTGTCTCAAACAATAAATTGGCAAAGAGATGGTCATTTGTGGTTTATCCAGTTTTTTTGAGAGATAAATGTCATTTATATAAATTTCTCCGCTTTCCATTGGAACTGTAAAATATAAATCATGAGATTTATTCAACCCAATAAAGTCCGGATTCGTTGAGAGTTCTATCAGGCCTGTATTTGCTCCGACAATAAATATTTCTTCATAATCCTTATAATTCATTATATTTTTTATCAGATGCTCTCCGGCCATCTCTAATTTTTCAATATCTTCAGGTGATCTTTCTTCTTTATCTAAGATATATTCAAGGTCTCTGATCTTAGAATCTCCAGCCATCGAGTATATATCTCTTGACCTCTCATCTAACCATTGCTCCAATTGCAGTATTTTTAAATCACGAATGGCTGTTAACTTATCGAAAGTTTCTTTCTCTATAGCTTGTTTCTCTTGATGAAAAGTTATCAGTATTCCAATAAATAAAGGAAACAATGATAATGTAAGAAACCAGAACGTAAGGCGGTCTCGGATGCTTTTGAATGATAATCGTTTCATGTCACGTATGTTTCAGGTTTCAGGTTTCAGGTTTCGGTTTTTTTAACTTGAACCTTTACTTCCCTCCTAATTCTTTAATTTGATTTTGTAAATCTCTAATTATGAGCTCTCTGCCCACAAAAACTTTTAATGTATTATCAAGTTCTTTTGTCCTCTCCTTTACTAATTCTTCAAGATGTTCGCGGTGTTTTTCAAGATCTTCCTCCGTCTGCTTGCGCTTTGTATGATCCTGATAAACCGCTACAATTTCTCCCGACGGTAATTTATAAACGTAATTCTCTCTATATCCCTTAATCCTATCGTCTTTATAAATTGATACTGGAAAATGCTCTGGTTTTCCTGATCTATAGACATTCTGAAAAATCGAAAAAAGTCCAAACTCTACAACTCTGGGAAAAACCTCTGTCACTTTTTTACCAATCACTTTATCTTTTGATATCTGGTCAACTTTTTCTGCCATTGGATTAAAATCAACAAATACAAAATCCTTCCCATTTTCAATAGGTTCATAAACAGCTATACAGCTTTCAGTACTTTGAATTATCCCTTTATATCTTTCCTCATAAGCTTATTCTTTAGCGAACTCCATACTTTCCAGATTGTTGGTCTAAGTTTTATTGCTATCCAGCTTCATATTATCCCACCAGATACCTAAATCCAATCTTCACTCAATTTTCCTATAAATCTTACAATATTTATTCTCTCTTCTGAATTTCTTCTTAAAGTCTTCAACAGGAACTTCTGCCTCACCTAAAACCAGGTAACCATTTGGATTCAACGACCTGTATAGCTTATTAAAGATAATTTTCTGATAGTCCAGATCAAAGTAAATCAAAACATTCCGGCATAGAATAATATCGAACCCACCGAAAATACTTTCGGGAGGCACTAAATGGTTTTTGTCGAGCAGGTCGTAAAAAGAGAATTGGACCATATTTCTAATTTCAGTACTAATATGAAATTGATCACCTTCTTTTGTGAAATATTTATTAAAGATACAATATTTTACGTTCTCAATGCTATCAGCCCTATAATTCCCAACAGATGCACATTTTAATGCTTTTCTATCAATATCTGTAGCAAATATATTTGGCCTTATGGAGATATCTTCCTTACTTAGAAATTCATTTACAATAATAGCCATAGAATAAGGTTCTTCACCAAACGAACAACCGGCCGACCAAATCCGTAGACTGTTATCATTTTCTTTTACTTTAGACTGAAACAATTCAGGAATAATAATTTTATTTATATATTCAAACGATAAGGAATTTCTAAAAAAACGACTTACATTAATTGTAAAAACGTCAATCAGATTATCTAATTCATCGGGATGATGCAGCAGGTATTCGAGATAATCATCTAAATTTTTACTTTTTGTACTGTAAATTCTTTTTTGAACCCTTCGTTCCAACATTGATCGCCGGTATCCGGAAAAGTCGAAACCTCTTTGCTCAAATAAAACATTTAAAATCCTATTGAGTTTCTGTTTTTCCATTTTTTATTTATAATTCTTTATGGAGCTTAGTGACATTTTTCTACAGACGTCAAGGCTTTAATCTCAAAGAAACACCATTCAAACAAGTGGCAATTTACACAAATAAAACTGATTATCAAACTAATCTATCATACTCATAATTTCGAAAACTCTCGTTCATTTGAATCAGTAATCTTTTTTATATGAACTTTACTAGAAATTGAAAGATTGAGTCTACTCCGAAAAGCTAAAAAAATAATGAAGCCCACAAAAGCGCCCAGTCAATAAAATCCACAAAATTCGGAATATCAATTAATTAATTTTAGGGAATTTTGCAAAGAGATCAGTTACCAAGAACCGTTTATTTGTATGAAGTTCTGGACATAAAACGATCACGCAATCCCTAATACAACGAACACCAAAACAATGAGCCTTATTGGTGTTGTTACGGTTTACAGAGTGAGTGGGTGAGTGGGGTGAATTTTTTTCGACATTAACTTTGGCAATTGTTATTTTACTACTATATTCCTCAGCAATATCATTTAAAGTAGGTGCAATTATTTTACAAGGTGCACACCATGGTGCCCAAAAATCTACCAATACTACTCCACTTCGCACCACATAACGAAAGTTTTCCAGGATATAGCCGATAAGAAAATAATATACTTATGACCATAATTCGTAATTACAAAGCATTATCAGTTATCTTGATATCACCATAACACGTGATTGTGAAAAGTCATCAATATTAGCTGTAACGCTGATCTTATAAAAATACAATCCTTCGGAATAATTACTTCCTTCAAACTTAACTCTGTAGTGTCCTGCTGCCTGGTATTTGCTAACAATTTCTGAAACTACCACACCTAATACGTTAAACACCTTCAAATTAACATTTCCGGCTTCTTTGAGACTATATTCTATTTCAGTTACACTCTTAAAAGGATTAGGAAAGTTAGGACTAAGAGAATATCCATCAGGTGAGTTAATAACTCGCAATTTTGGAATATAGAGTTTAACGTTCCTTATTACCTTTGCATCTGAATCTGCCAGTTCGCTGGACCCCTTAGCTATGAAACTTAGTTTGTTAGAATTAACCCCACTTAAATCTTTTGCTTTGAATTTTATTAAAAGTATTGGCTCATTAGCACGAAGATTGTATGACTCAAGATTATACCAGGATATACGAAGCTCTCCGTTGTTCTCTGCATAGAGAAGACCTTTGGATTCACCGTTCCCAAGTTTTACATCTTCAACTATCAGATATTCTGATGGATAATCCAGAGTAAGAGAGATAGCTCCAACTTCTAGTTGTTCATTAACTGCAAAAGGCATTTCAAATGACTGGAAAGAACCTATTGTCAATTCATTATGAGGTATAAGAGTGAGTTTAGGTTCTTGCATTGCAAGAGGTGGAATATATGAACCATTAACATCACCCATACAGATTGTCTGAAAATCGTAATTGACATTAATACCATATATAATAATGTTATTATCCTCCCATGTCCAATCTCCAGCAGGAAAACCTGATATCATTCCTATATATCTTTTTTGTGTCATCAAAGCATCGGCAGAATTGATATAAGAGGTTGCATCTACATCACCAGCTTTAAGATATAATCCCTGCAAATAATTAAGGCCAACAAAATGTTTCATTATTGCGAGAGCGTCAGTGGAGTTAATACCTCCCCAGGTTTTTGTAATCACCGGAATCAGGGTATAGTTTGCATTCCACAAATTATTATACTGATAAACTCCGTTAACACCCAAAATAATTGAGTCAACTTTATTATTGGGAAGTTCCTTCAGAACAACTTTTGTATTATTCATTCCTGTTGTTGCAGTATTTGCATAAGTTAGCTTGCCATTCAAAGTATATCCGACACCAATTATTATTGTATCACTACTAATACATCCGATATTAGAAGTTACCTGTACCCAATACACTCCTGCATTTTTAACAGTGAGACTTTGTCCGTTAGATCCATCACTCCAGAGATATGATGTAAACATTAGTCCTGCGTTAAGATTGATACTGTCACCAATATTTATTATTGTATCACTGCCTAAATTAATTAAAGCTAATGGCATAATAATAAGGTTTGTATAAATTAAACTATCACAATAATCAACCGATTGCAAAGAATCAACATATACTCCTGATGAAGTTTGATATTGGCCACCAACAAATACGGAGTCACCATAACATATAGTAGTATCAATTTGAATATTGTAGCTATTATTAACAACCACTGTTGTACTTCCACATGCTCCGGGAATAACACAAGCACCTTCACCTCTCACATAGTATGCAAGGCCCGGGTAGGAAGGGCTTACAACAATTGAAGAAGTAGCTGTGCTTCCAACCAATGTTCCTCCACAAGATCCGGAATAAACCTTCCAGGCAATTGCATCATTTAAAGATCCTGTAATGTTAAGAATAACATTGTTTCCATTACAAACAGTTGCAGGAGAACAGCTAATTGCCGGAATTGTAGGGTTGTTGCATATAACTGAATCAACAGTATATATAAAATCATCATGATCAGCAGATGCACCACTACCACTAATTCGGCTAAATGTAACAGAAGTTATTCCCATCCAAACTAAGATATGCTTTCCGGCGGTGCTTGTATTATATGTGTATATATCACCTAAATTCGATTCCACCTGCATAGTGTTCGCTCCCACAAAAGGTCCCACAACAAAAGAAATAAAATTCCAGGTACCGACATCCTTAGTAACAGTTGCTGTAGATGCAAGATTCGCTACCCATATGGTGCTTGAATCGGACGACCATCCATTAAAAGTAAAACCAGGCTCTGATGCTCCATTGGAAAATGTCATAGTCTGGCTGAAACCAATAATATGACATACCATCAAAAACAACAAAAACACTCTCTTCATATAAATATTTATTTATTGTAATAAATTAAAATAACATATCAAACATGGCTTAATTTGATGTTTGTAAAGGCAGTTTGTCTAAAAACACTCCTCTTTATCAGGAGTCAGACAAATATAAGTTTTTTTAACTCAAGTTTCGCATTAATGATTAACCCTTTTAATAACAATAATTTTCCGAAATGATTAATATTATAAATGCTGCAATTTAAGTAGTTTATCATATCTTTTCTATAAATATAATTCTCTGTGTAACTTTGAGTCTTCTTTGTGCAACTCTGTGATATAGCTATTACACAAAGAATCACGGAGAAGACACAAAGAATCTCAAAGATATATTTCCTTATATATATTTATATATTTCAAACAATTAAGTAGTTCTAATATATACGCGAAACTTTAGTAAATAATAATTTTTTTAATCTGAATCAACTGCTCATCTTTCAATATATATATGAGATACATACCTTGTCTGAAGTCGCTTAGATTAAATTCATTATCAATATTATTTTCAAAACTCTTTAGAAGCTTTCCCTGTAGATTAAATACTTTTACTGTTAAAATACCATTCTCTGATCCATTAATCTTGAATATGCCTGTATTTGGGTTTGGAAAGACAGATACAGGATTAAACAATATTCTTTCCTCCTGTCCTACTGTTGATTGATTGAATTTTTGAATAAAAACATCTTCATTGCCATTTGAAGTTAAAAGTGAAGTTGCCGCACTTGGATCAAAATCTACTGTGCCTTGATAATATCCAGTTACATATACATTGCCTGAGATATCGGTTATAATAGATTCTCCCTGATCATAAGATGGTCCTCCCAGGGATCTGGCCCACTTAAGATTACCATTAGCATCTAACTTTTGAATAAAAACATCGTAATCGCCATTTGAAACTAAATCTAAAGTTGCTGCATTTGGATCAAAATCTACAGTGTCTTGAAATTTCCCGGACACATACACATTTCCTAAGGCATCAGTTGTGATATTATTTGCACCATCACGTATTGTTCCCCCCATAGATTTAGCCCAAATAAAGTTCCCAAAATCATCCAACTTTTGGATAAAAATATCCCAGGAACCGTTGGAGATCAAATTGAAGGTGTCTGGTCCAGGATTAATATCTGTAATGCCTTCAAAATTTCCAGCTACATAAACATTCCCGGAGTTATCGTTGATTACGGATCGACCTTCATCATTTGCCGCTCCGCCCATAGATTTAGCCCAAATAAAATTCCCTTGATTATCTAACTTCTGTATAAAAACATCTTCACCACCATTAGCAGTCAAACTGAAGGTAGTTGATCCCGGATCAAAATCTACCGTACTACTGAATTTTCCGGTCGCATAAAGGTTCCCCAAAGCATCTGAAGTGATAGAAAAACCACGATCAGGAAGTATTCCCCCCATCGATACGGCCCAAATAAAATTCCCATTACTATCTAACTTCACAATAAAAATATCGTCACCGCCATTTGAAGTCAAATTGAAGGATGCTGCACCCGGATCAAAATCTACCATGTCACGATAATATCCAATTACATAAACATTTCCCAAGGTATCTGTAGTTATTGACCGACCATTTTCATCAGAAGTTCCACCAATGGATATGGCCCAAATAAAATTTCCACTGGCATCTAACTTTTGGATAAAGACATCTTCGCCACCATTAGAAGTCAAATTGAATGTAGCTACACCAGGATCAAAATCTGCTGTGCCTTCATAATATCCGGTCACATACGAATTCCCGGATGCATCGGCAGCAATGCATTTACCAACTTCATTGGATGGCCCCCCCATAGATCTTGCCCAGATTAAATTTCCACTGGCATCTGACTTTTGGATAAAGACATCTTCACCACCATTAGAAGTCAAGTTGAAGGTAGCTGTTCCCGGATCAAAATCAACCGTACCTTGAAAATATCCTGTTACATATATCAGTCCCGAACCATCGATAATGATGGAATTTCCAGCATCCATTGATGCTCCACCAATAGATCTTGCCCAATCAAAATTGAGCATTTGTGCATATATTGTTATTGATAATAGACTCAATAGAATTCCTAAATAGATTCTTTTCATAGTTTGATTATTTAAGTAAATATTCCGTTCAATTTTATCATTACTTTCAGTAAATAAACTGAATTTTGTGACAGAATGGGGGTTAACAAATACATGTCATTTTTAGCGAATTTACGATTTTATTATTTAATTGCTTCATTGATATATCTGTTTCTTGGCTTCTTAATCCTTGACAGATTTTTTCAGTTTGCCTAAAAACACTCCATTTTATCAGGAGTCAGACAAATATAAGCTTTTTTAACTCAAGTTTCGCATTAATGATTAACCCTTTTAATAACAATAATTTTCCGAAATGATTAATATTATAAATGCTGCAATTTAAGTAGTTTATCATATCTTTTCTATAAATATAATTCTCTGTGTAACTTTGAGTCTTCTTTGTGCAACTCTGTGATATAGCTATTACACAAAGAATCACGGAGAAGACACAAAGAATCTCAAAGATATATTTCCTTATATATATTTATGTATTTCAAACAATTAAGTAGTTCTAATATATACGCGAAACTTCAGTTATTTAAGAGTACTTTAAAATAATGAGTAAAGATTTTATCATAAAATATGCATCTGTTATATTGGCTTATTCCTGCACATTCTTGATGATATATTGCTAAATCCACATTGGCATTTTATGGTGCCGTAGTGATGCTACACTGCGGATGAAACGCATAACAGGCTTTGATATTTATCAATGTCCGTTTTGCAAAAGAGTGCAAATCAAAAAGCAGTGTGGTATTTAGCTCAACATTTGCTTCAAACCTGGCTCTGCGAACCATTTGAAGCTTATTTATTGTGTCATCGTGGATTATTCCAGATCAAGTATTATACTGATATTATCTTTTACTAATTTGATAGTTTCCTTAGGCAAATTTCCGACTTTCTTAACCAATCTGCTATTATCAATTGCCCTAATCTGATCAATCATTATATCACTGTCATGTTTTAGATTAGCATTTTCCTTTTCTAAATGAACCCTTAAAATTTCAGATCCTTTTTCAACATTTGTCGTAATTGGACAAACTAATGTCGAAGGGTGTGGAATCTTATTTAGTAAATTTGTTTGAACAACTAATACTGGTCTTGTTTTTCCAGATTCTGTTCCAACCTGAGGATCCAAATTTGCAATCCAAATTTCGTACTGCTTAATCGACATAATCAATCTCCTCAAATTCTTTAAGTACAGACATAGATACATGTTTAACCAAATCAGATTCTTTTTTAAGCTTCTTCTCTAAAATTAATCTTTTCTGTAATCGATTGTAATAATCAATTGCTTCATTGATATATCTGTTTCTTGGTTTCTTGATCCTTGACAGAATTTTTTCAGTTTCTCCAAAGATTGCATCGTCAATTTTTAATGATACATTTTTCATAATATAAAGCTTTATACCACAAAGGTATATCATCCTAGTATATATTCAAAGTATTTTATGGAAAAACTTACAAAATCCACGCGACACAATGGCAGTCTGTCTAAAAAGACTTCGTTTTATCAGTAGTCAGACAAATATAAACTTATTTAAGGGTATATTAAAATAATAAGTAAAGATATTATTATAAAATATGCTGATGTTAATTTGGTGTTAGCAGAAAAGAATAAGCAACAGAAAATAAAAAAAGCTGCTTAAAAGCAGCTTTTTGCGGTCTGGACGAGACCTCAAACTACTTTTTTCTGTTTTATCTTTCACCCTCCTATTTATTACTATTATCAAGTATTGCAGAAAATCACTAAACAAGAGGGATTAAATAAAAGTAAGAATAATTAAATTTATTCAGACCCTAATTCCGACCCTATTGATTTTTTTGTTACATTTGTTGTGTCCAAACCTTAATACATAAAAATCATGGCTGAAAAAGTTGTCTTTAAATTAAAAGACCCACAAAAGAAAGTTACACCCAGTAACCAAAAAGAAACCTTAATTTTCCTGATCTACAATTTTGGATATTTCGAGCAAACCGAAAAGAGGAAAAAGGGAAAGAAGTACATTCCATTGAAATATTCCACCGGAAAATCAATTAAACCTTGTTATTGGGATAAAACTAACTATCGAGCAAAACAAACTCAGAAATTCAATCATACAGATTTCAATAGAAACTTAGAGAGCGTTAAAAATGATGCAAAAATGGTGTATGAAGAAATGGAAAAGGAAAAACTAATTATTACACCTTCATTGTTTAGACATAGATTAAAAGCAAAACTAACTGGAAACATTGAACCGGGAAACATTAATCTAAATCAATTCATTGAAACCTTCATAAAGGATATTGAGACAGGTAAACGGTTAACAATTGAGGGCAAAAGATACAAACCATCAACAATAAAAGATTTTAAAGGATTTAGAGGACAATTTAGCGTATTTCAGGACACAAAAGAAAAGATATACGACTTTGAAAATATTACAATGGATTTTTATGATGAATTTTTGCAGTTTTTTAATTCAAAAAACTATTCTCCTAATACTATTGGTAAACATATAAAGATGCTGAAAACTATTATGAGAGCTGCAAGGGAGCAGGGATTACATAAAAATTATGAGATCGACCGGAAGAAATTCAAGACAACCAGAGTGGAGGTAAAAAATATTTACCTAAATTTACAGGAATTACAACAATTAGCAGAATTAGATTTATCGAAATACCCGAATTTAGAACTTGCAAGAGATGTATTTTTGATTGGTTGTTATACCGCTCAAAGATTTTCAGATTATTCCCGGATTAAAAAAGAAAATATAAGAACCCTTGAAAATGGCCGGAAAGTAATTGATTTAACACAAAGGAAAACCGGAGAACGTGTTATTATTCCAATAAAACCAGAATTAGAATTGATACTAAAGAAATACGATTATTCTACTCCAAAGATTTTTGAACAAAAATTAAATAAACTAATCAAAGAAGTTGGAAAAATGGCAGAGATTAATGAACCTATTATTATCAAATCTACTCAGGGAGGTTTAGACTTTGAAAAACAATACAAGAAATATGAACTTATCCAGAGTCACACCGCCCGCCGTGCAGGGTGTACAAATATGTATTTAGCAGGAATTAAACCTATTGATTTGATGAAAATATCAGGTCATAAATCAGAAAAGATTCTTATTTCATACATATGTGTAACCAAAGAGGAGACAGCTCAGAACCTTTCAACACATCCATATTTTAATACTAATCTAAGAGCAATAAAATAAAAAATAATGAAATGGAATTACTAAGCAATAAGATTAAAGGAATAATTGTAGAAGCTGATAAGAAAGCAAGTAAAAATAAGGAAGTATATAAGGATTTGAAAACCTATAAAAAAGAATGGGAGGATGCTTTCTTTACCAACCTAATAATTGATGACGATGATACGGAAATTGTTCAGTATGATGATGTCTTTTATTCTGATACATTTAAAAATTATAGTGCCAAACAAAAGCATGAATTAGTTCAGTTTATATGGGAAACCTACGATATAGAATATGGCGACCATTCTTCATATCCTGATAGAAAGCTGTGGTATGATGAAAGAGAAAAATGGCAATTTTTATATAATCATCTCCCTAAAGAAATTGAAATTGAAACAATAAATAGTAAAAAAGAAAGAATAACTGGTAAACTCCAAACTAATGAGGATATTGAAGAAAAAATTGAATTTTTAGAACGAGAATTAATAGATATTGAGCAAAATCAGTATTCATCGAAAGTTCCCAACCAAAGAATAAATGACCTCATAGTATTTATTTATCGGGAGATTAGATATTGGGAATTAAAAATTCAAAAAAGACCCGGTAAATTTACGAACTCAAAAGAAAAAATTAAATACAAAAAAGTTTCACACCTTGCATATTTACTCAGAACATTGGTTGAAAGGAAATACATTGAATTACCTTCTTATATCGGAAACGAAACACAGGCCGCAAAGTACTTTTTTAATTTCTTTGATTTAGAAAATCTTGATTCATTTATTAGCCTGTATCAACACAAAGGCCAAGGAATGTCAGGAGGTGCAAAAGATAAATTAAATAGCATAATAGAAAACCAACCTGAATAAAGAAAAGGTACTTTCACGAAAGTTTCACGAAAGTTAAATTACACATATTCAGTAAGATAAGGGAATCTCCGTTGTATATTTGTCGTAAATTTAAAATCAAATATTATGACACAAAACGGAATTTATCTTGAAAACTTAACGGTACACAAATTAAAAGACTTAATTTCTGAGACCGTTGCAGAGCAACTGCAAAAATTAACACCTTCACCAAAAGAGCAAACCGAGTATTTAACACGTGCTGAGGTCAAGAAGGAAATTAAGATTTCCTTTCCCACATTAAATGAATACACTAAAAAAGGCATTTTAAAAGGCTATCGTATTGGTGGTAGAGTTTTGTATAAACGTGCTGAGGTGGAAAACTCTCTCAAAGAAATCCAAACTATAAAATATAGGAGGATTTAACCATGAGAAAACGTCCAAACTATATACCGGATTACAAAAGATTAGTTTTTCAAAAGAGTGAATCCAGACCGGATATTTACGATCTTATTTATTCACGTTTCCGAAAATTCACATTTATACGATTAACAACACCACGTCAAAAGTTCCTAATTAATCAGAGTGCAGTATATTGTATTGAATCATGGAACGACAATAAAAAGACCCTGTTTACAGGCCTTTTGCAATTCAATAACAAAATATATTACAGTGACCATAAACCCCCCACAAATGGCCGGAAATCGTTTCTAATAGCATATATTGAGACATTTCAGGTTGTAATTTATTACTTCAATCTTTTTCAGTTATACCCGAAATTTAAAAAGGGATTTATCGAAAGGTTTATAAAAGAAAAACCCGAAGGTTTTCCGGGTTTCTCTTTGTCCAAACTAATACAACAAAAATAGCTGATTAGTTACGGCAAAGATAACGAAATGATTGACGGTTTCAAAATATTAAATCTTGATTTGGAGATTGAGTTACTTCTTAATAATGTTCTTCTTGATTTTCCATTATTATATAGTGAAAAGACTTCAGAAATTTTTAAAAAAAATAAACATTGTGATTACAAAGGGTTACTATTTACAATTACACCTCTTGGAATTGTTAAGATTCAAGGCAGTTTGCATAAATATTTTAATGGTGGATTCCATAATTATAATGATTTCACGTACTCCGATCTATTAAATGTTATAATTGATCTTTGGGAGAAATTTTCGATTAATCCATTAACTGCAAAACTTAATAATCTTGAATTTGGAGTTAATATTATTACCTCCTACAATCCTGATTTATTTATTAATAATCTTATACATTATGAAGGAAAACAGTTTAATAGAACAATAAGACAAGGCCAAAACTTTGCTGAGTGTGTATTACAAAGATATTATCTAAAAATATACAACAAAGGATTACAGTATGACCGGGATAATTATATCCTGAGAATAGAAATAAAAACAAGAAAGGCCGAACACTTAAAACAATTTAATGTTAAATACCTCTACGACGTCCAAATATATGGCAATCTTATTAGTATGGGTAAATATTTAGTAGAAACCTTTAATCATATAGTATATTGGAATGATGGCATTAATCCTGATACTTTCCCGGATAAACAAAAAAAATTATTAAGAGATGGTCAAAGTAAATTTTATTGGAATGATCTTAAACAAAATCACAGGAGAAACTATTACAACAAACTGAAAGAATTTAAAGATTTAGTTAACCAAAATGGAATATATCCATTTAATTTAATCCCTGATCTTATTTCTGAAAAATGTAAACAACTATTATCAAACTATAATGAAAATTTACACAAATTAACCGACTTTGAAAACACCCTCAAAAAACAAGAAATTGCACAAATTAACATTTCAAATAAACTGTTAAAACGTGCAACTCACAAAAGATGTATTATAACAGGATTAGATATTTCCATGCAAAAGGAAAGTAAGTTTTTGAGTATATCAGGAATCAGGTATATTTATGATAATGACAAAAGGACTTTTAAAGAGTTGACAAAAAGATTATCAAATAAATGGATAAATGAATCTTTAGAAATTCAGATCAGGGAAATTGCTCATTCGATCAGGAGAGAGCGTTCTAATCTTAAAAATAGAATAAAGAGAATAGAGAGAGAGCCGGTGTTGTTTCCGACTAAAGACTACATTCATCCTGATAAAATAAAAGTTGGTTTTTGATTTTATGTGGAATAGTTTAACCTTGTATTTCTAAATTAATCAATATGTAAAAAAAAATGTATATTTATACTTTATTATTTTATAATTGTGAATCTAAAATTAGACATTTGAATAAATAATTAAGTGAAAAAAGAAATCTTAACAATGAAAGAATCGAAAAATCAAATATATGCTTTTTTGCAAGCAACATTAACAGATATTTCTATATCAAGATATGAGGTGCATTGGGAAAGAATATCTCAAATGCAACAGAATGCAAGTATATTATTAGCAGTTTTATCATTAGCATTGACTGCCGATTTTGGTATTTTAGCATTAAAAGATTCCAATGGTTATCTTTTACTTAAGAATGAGATTTATTCCATGGTAACTCCGTTATTATTAACCTGTATTTTTTTGATTTTATTATCAGGTTTTTGGCTTTTTAAAGTAATATTTCCAAAAAAACTTAATGATTTACCCAAGTCCCCAGAACTACTTAACTTAATCGAGAATCAGCTTAAAGAACATGTTTTTATTGATGATGATAAAGATAAGGATAAAGTTAAATGTAAGGTAAATCCAATAATATTCATTGTTGAGAGAATAACAACTAAAATAGAAGATGCTATTGGTAATTTACATATAATTGTGCAAAAAAACCAGCATTGCTATTTTAAAGGCTTGTGGATTTCAATATTTTCTATTTTTTTAACACTTGTTTGTTATGCCTTCATAATTATTTCAACTCAGCCAAGTTTATTATTGAATTTTTTTCTTTTTATTTTGATAATCGTATTGGTAATTTTATCAATAATAATATCCATAAATAAAATAAAACTATGATGAATTATGCCGAATTTAATCAAAAGCAGAAATTAATTGAATCAATTCTTGCAAAGGTTCAAGACCATTTAAGAAAAGATAATAAAAAAGGTAATATGAAAAATGTTCCAGTAGGGTATACTGACATTGCCGGTTTTATAAAGCGAAATAATATTAAAATTAAGGATGTAAAATCAGTAGAAATGATTGTTGAGGAATTTATTAAAGATATTAATAAAGAATATTAAACGAATAATAATTGTTTGCTGTCAACAAAGTATCTTGTTTATGGGAATATCATGGCTTAAAAATCAAAGGAGAAGTCAGAAATATTGTATTCGATAGAATTTACTATAATATTCTCAAACTTTACCTTCAATTATAGTTAGCATCAAATAAAGAAATACCACATACAAAAAATAGTTATAGTATCAATAACTATATTAATTATTGATTTTAAGACCATCATTCTTCAATTTATTGATTTTTATTTTACAAAACCCAAAATTATAGTAGAACAGAATATTTCAAATTGAATTATTGAAATTTTAACTAAACAACTTAATAGTAGAAGGAGGATAATAAATCAGTTATGAATAAATACGGATTTGAACATTTGAGATTTAGTCGCCATACTTATAGGCAGCGAAATGTTTTAATGCTAATTGGATGTATAGCAATACTTTTTTTTGAATACCATATTACAGAAGAGTTGAAGATTTATAATGTTGGTATTCCAAATAAACTAATTGTAATAAGTCTTAACTTAGCAGCTATATGGATAACAATCCAGTTCATTTTTAGCTCACTTGACGACTATATTGATTGGAAGAAGAACTTTTTAATAGATAAAAGCATTAGACCACAAAGTAATTTAGGAGATAGAACTATTCTACTCGAGTTTCATTCATTTTCAAAAGGAGAGATAAAATATAATACAAAATTTGGTCATTCCTATGGTGGCAGTATTCCTGAGACACCTGAATTTAAAGAAATTCAAGATGGACTTAAAAGTGATATGAGGCAATTAGAAGATACCTTAAAAGATGAAATTAAATCCATTGAAAGTTTTCGTGGTTGGTATAAGCGATTTAGTTGGTTAACCATATTTAGATTTGTAGTCCTCGAATTTGCATTACCTTTAATTTTTATTCTCTATGCAGTAGTTATTTGTAGGATTATTCCTATTTTGCCTCAATAATTAATAAATCATTGAGTACATTAAGAAAATAAGAGATATAAAGCCATGAAACTATACAAAACCCTTGAAAACACTCTTAAAAAAGAACCAAACTTCATTACTGATAATGGGGAATTAAAAAAATGGGTCATTATCAATAAAGCCCGGAACTATGATGAAGAACTTATAGGTCTTTTATTAGGGGATAAAGAAATAAAAGAAAAGTTCTTTTTTAATATAAAAGGTGTAACAGTTTTCAATCAGTCTTTATTTATCAGGTTTTTAGAGCAAAAGAATTATTTAAATGACAGTTACACTGCATATAAAAACAAGGTTGGTTTAACAATAGATGGTAAATACCTTAAACAACTTAATGAGGTTGCACTTGTCTGGCCTTTTAAGGATTGTGTCTTAGAAGGAGGACAAACAAGAGAGGAAGATGGCAGAGAAGAGATTTTCTTTAATGAAATACTGGCTCAGGATGAAATTACACAACTTTTTGAACCAAAGGTATTGACTAATACCAAGGTGTTTGATAACGATGGTGAGCATAATTTTAAATACTTTACCAGAGATGCCGAACAGAACAGAATAAGAGGAATGCCTGAGGATACAATTACTGACAATCTAATAATTAAGGGTAATAACTTATTAGCTCTTCACTCTTTGAAAAAAGAGTTTAGTGGAAAAGTAAAGCTGATTTATATAGACCCACCTTATAACAATGAAGATAACAGTTTTGGGTATAATGATACATTCAATCATTCATCGTGGTTGACTTTTATGAAAAATCGCTTAACAGAAGCAAAAGAGTTATTATCTTCAATAGGTAGTATTTGGATTTCTATTGATGATAATGAAGTTCATTATATGAAAATATTACTTGATGAGATTTTTGGTATGGATGCTTTCGTTGCTTCCAATGTCTGGCAAAAAAGATATTCAAGAGAAAACAGAGAGGCTATTGGTGATGTTCACGAATATATTCTTGTTTATTCAAAAAATCCAGAAGCATTTAAACTACATAGAAATTTAATTCCTATTACAGAAGAACAGGCAAAAGTCTATCGAAATCCAAATAACGACCCCAAAGGTCGTTGGCGTCCAATTCCAATGACAGCACAAGAGGGACACGCTACATCCGAACAATATTATGAGGTTATTAGTCCAAGCGGAAAGGTTTTTATCCCGCCAGAAGGTCGTTGTTGGGGCATCTCAAAATCTACTTTTGAACGTCTTAATTCTGATGGACAAATATATTTCGGCAAGAAAGGTGATGCACAACCTAATACGATTAGATACTTATCAGAAGTAGAAGGAATTACACCATGGACATGGTGGCCATCAACAGAAGTTGGACATACAGATGAATCTAAAAAAGAAATACACGCATTATTCGGTAAGAAAAATGCCTTTGGTTCTCCTAAGCCAGAACGTTTACTTGAAAGAATTATCCTTATAGCGACAAATGAAAATGACTTGGTCTTAGATTTTTTTGCAGGAAGTGGTACAACTGCAGCTGTAGCACATAAAATGAAACGGAAATTTATTGCATGTGAACAGATGGAGTATATCGAAACAACAACACTCGAACGTCTAAAAAAAGTTGTTAACGGAGAACAAGGCGGCATTTCGAAAAACCAAAATTGGAAAGGCGGTGGCTCATTCACCTACTTAGAACTTAAAAAATACAATCAAACCTTTATTGAGCAAATTGATGAAGTAAAAACCTCAGAAGCATTATTGGGTATTTGGGAGCAAATGAAAGAAAAATCATTCCTGAACTATAATGTGGACATTAAAAAACAGGAAGAACACATTGATGATTTTAAAGCCCTGTCTTTAGAACAACAAAAACAGCACCTTTGCGAGATACTTGACAAAAACCAACTATATGTGAACTTATCTTCACTTTATGATAAAGATTTTGAATGTACTGATGAAGAAAAGCAAATATCTGAGGATTTTTATCAATTAAAGAAGTGAATTAGTATGGCATATTTGCATAATATATTTGATAATCCATTTGCACGAAAGGCTCTTGCAGATGTTGAAATACCTGGCTGCATTACAGACAATATTAAATTTAACATTCGCCCTTATCAGATAGAAGCCTTTAAGCGCCATATTTATGTTGCCTTGGAGGACTTTGAAGAAAAACCAAAGAAACCAATCCACCTTCTTTACAATATGGCTACAGGAAGTGGAAAAACTTTGATAATGGCAGGTTTGATACTCTATTTATTTGAAAAAGGGTATCGAAACTTTTTGTTTTTTGTCAACAGCACCAACATTATAAAAAAAACCAAAGACAATTTTCTTAATCCACAGGCAAGTAAGTATTTGTTTAGCAATAAAATTACAATAGATGCTAAAGAAATTCTGATTAAAGAGGTTGAAAATTTTGAAGAGGCCGATAATGAAAATATTAATATAAAATTCACGACAGTTCAGCAACTCCACATTGACCTAAACAATACCAAAGAAAACAGTGTTACGTATGAAGATTTTGCGAGTAGGGAAATTGTTTTGATAGCGGATGAAGCCCATCATTTAAGTTCAGGTACAAAAAGTAACGGAGACCTTTTTGGTAGCTGGGAGGGAACAGTATTGAAACTCCTGAAACAGAATTATGATAATCTTTTATTGGAATTTACAGCAACATTAGATTACGAAAGCCGGGAAATAGCTGAGAAATACAAAGACAAGGTAATTTATAAGTATGATTTAGCACAATTCAGAATTGACAAGTATTCCAAAGAAATCAACCTTATTCGTTCCTTATATGAAGAAAAAGAGCGTATCATACAAGCCTTAGTTTTGAATTTATACCGTCAAGAATTAGCCACTGACAGAAACATTAACTTAAAACCCGTAATCCTTTTAAAGGCCAAAAGAACTATTAAGGAATCAGAAGAAAATAAAGAACGCTTCCACAAATTGATAGATAGCTTCTCGGAGTCAATGGTGGAGCAAATATTACAATCGTCCACTGTTCCCATTGTTCAAAAGGCCTTTGCTTTTTTTGATGCTAAGGGTTTAACTTATTCAGAAATTGCAAGTAGAATCAAATCAAATTTTAAGGAAGAAAATTGCATTAGTGCCAATAATGATGCGGAGGCAGAAATAAATCAAATTCGTCTAAATACATTGGAAGATGAAAATAATCCTATAAGAGCAGTTTTTGCTGTTCATAAACTTAATGAAGGCTGGGATGTTTTGAATTTATTTGATATTGTCCGTTTGTATGAAGGTAGAGATGGAAGAGAAGGTAAACCCGGTAAAACTACCATTTCTGAAGCTCAGTTAATTGGTAGAGGTGCAAGATATTTTCCATTTGCAATAGAAGAAGGTCAAAACCTTTATACAAGAAAGTATGATGATGATACAATAAATGATTTAAAAATTCTGGAAGAATTATATTACCATACAAAAGAAGATAGTCGTTACATTTCAGAATTGAAATACGCTCTTGAGAAAACAGGCATTTGGGATAACGATGAAAATCTGGTTACAAAACAACTTAGTCTGAAACTTGATTTTAAAGAGACAGATTTTTATAAGACAAGTAAGGTTGTTTTTAATAAGCGAAAGGACAGAAGTTATAATAATATAAGGTCATTTGCTGACTTAGGAGTTTCAAAGAAGAATCATTTGCACCATTTAGCATCTGGACTTGGGAAATCAACAAGAATCTTTATTGAAGATGAGAAGTCCACTGAAAAAGGAAAAATTGGAAAGGAGGATATAAAACTATGTGATATACCATTGAATGTTATCCGGTATTCGCTAACTCAAAATCCATTCTTCTATTACAGTAGTCTTGTCAGGTACTTCCCTAATATTAATTCAATAAGCGAATTTATTCAGAGTAAAGATTATTTAGGGAGTTTAGAAATAACTTACAGTGGTGCAAAGAAAAGATTGTCAAACATAACAAATGACGATTATTTGAAAGCTATTCAGGGATTGTTAAAAGAAATTGAAGAAGATATTAAATCAAATCTAACAATTTATGAAGGCTCTGAATATATAACTGAATATGTGCATAAAGTATTTAGAGATAAGGAAATCAAGGTTAACAAGCACGATGAACGAGCAGATGGACAAGAGGAACTTGTAGCAAATGAACCTTGGTATCCATATAACGCAAATTACGGAACAAGTGAGGAAAAGGATTTTGTTTCAATGTTTGCAAGAAGGTTTGACAGTATAAATCAAAAATTTGAAAATATTTACCTTCTTAGAAATGAAAGAATAATCAAAATATTTGATAGGCAGGGTCGAGCATTTGAACCGGACTTCATATTGTTCTGTAAACAAAGAGGAGGAGAACAATTAACCTACCAAGTATTTATTGAACCTAAAGGAGCGCATCTTGTTGCAAATGATAAATGGAAGGAAAACTTTTTAAAAGAGATTAGAGAAGAAAAAATGATAATAAAAATTGATACTGATAATTATATAATTACAGGTGTTCCTTTTTATAATAACAAACTTGAAAACGAGTTTAAAAAATCCCTTGAAGAGGCGCTAAACTTGTAGGTGTATACTCACTATAAAAAAAAATATTTCTCATGCATTACCACGGAAGTGCTATAGGTACGAGTATTTTTTATTGACTTTTCCCCCCATTCTAGTACATTTAAAAGCACTGAGTATCAATATGATATAACTATATAAGTGTGTGTGTGATTACCAAAAATGCATACAAAAATGCACATAATGTGCAGATAATCAATACGATATGTATATAATTAAGATTATACCAAATTTCTTGGTATTATCACAAAATGAGATAAATACAACACTTTAATTGTACTTCAAATATCATACAACCCTCCCTGCTAAAATTCTAATTGTACGATCAAAACCCCTCACCAAATTAGAGACGTTTTAACCATCCTAAGGGTATATACCACAACGAGAAGATAGGCTGACCTGACCAAGGTCGAACAAATCGACCTTGCTAAAATAAATATAAGTAAAGATGAATCTTCAAATGCCAGGCTTATTGCAATATAACACTACAAACACCCTTTAATGCGTATCTGAGATTATATTATAT
>Ga0222657_1000385_pt1 | contig 22843 bp, 22 predicted proteins | sample AntAcemetagen474_FD_179858 | JGI IMG/M metagenome (GOLD analysis project Ga0222657, IMG submission 179858) | Saline water microbial communities from Ace Lake, Antarctica - #474 | ecosystem: Environmental > Aquatic > Non-marine Saline and Alkaline > Saline | place: Antarctica: Ace Lake... | reverse complement strand
CCATGTTCATAACACAGTCGAGAGTAGATCCTTTTTGCAGTATGACGTTGTTTTTTGGGTTTATCTTTGTCTCCTTTAAGCCACCTGTCAATGATATCGAGATATTGACCCAGTACCGGATACGGCTGGTCCTTTCTGGTACTGTAACCACAGTGTTCTTCGCTCAGTGCTTTCCTGACGGTGTTTCTTGAATGTCCTGTATCTCTGACGATCTCTCTAATCTTCTTACCGTACACCCTATGCGCTGTCCTGATATAGCTGTATTGATCCACCGTTATCATTCTCCCTTCACCTCCGGCACTTATGATATCCATTAAGATATCTTTTCTACCAGAGATCTCTATCGGGTGGGTCAATTTTCGGTTGCCGTTTGTCCTCCAAGTGGGTCAATTTTAGAGTACCAAAACCAATCTGCTCTAATCCGGCAGCATCAATCTGTATGTTTTTATCCACCGCAGCATCCCACATATTAAGCGCAATCACTGCAGGGAATCCTTCTTCAATAATCTCTAACGCAAGATAAAGGCCCCGCTCAACCTTGGAAGCATCAACAACGCAGATTATTTTTGCCCCCTTGCTGTCGTGCAGCATGTTTGCTGCAACCTCCTCGGCCTTATCCTTTGGTTCGAGAGAGAATGTCCCCGGCACATCAATAACCTCGATATCCTCACCAAACTGGCGCATATATCCCTTTGTGTAATCAACTGTTGTGCCTGGATAATTTGATTCGACAACATTTGCCCCTGTCAGCCTGTTAAAAAATACACTTTTGCCGACATTTGGGTGCCCCATAAGCAAAACTCTCATATTAAACCTCCATAATTATCTTATCTGCCACGCTCAGCCCCAGTGACGTTTTAGCTTCATCAACCATCACTACAACAGGGCCTTTCAAAGGTTCTTTTGTTATCATCTTTATTTTTTTACCAGCTCTGATACCCACACCCGCTATCTTTTGCTTTAAGTCTTCGTCAATTTTGACTACTACACCTTCTTCATCGTAACCCATTTCATTCAACTTTTTCTGCATTTAGCACCTCCCCTTTTTATGTATTACGAAACCACTGTTCTTTGGACTATAACCTTTTGTGCCATCCCCCTACCAATGGCAATCATCCCCCCATCAAGCTCAAGAACCACAGGACCACCATTGGAAGAGACCACCCTGATAATGCTCCCCTCCGATATACCGCGCAGCAACAGTTGCTGTCTGATACCCCGTCCCCCTTCTATAGCTACGATCCTTGCTTGATCTTCGGATTTTAGATTGGTTAAAATCATATAGATAAAACCTCCTTGCATATATTAGGCAGATTGCAATATCTTTACTACCTCGAGTAATGTTTGTAACTTAAAATAAGATTAGAAAGCCCAAACTTGTTCTGCAAAAAAAATTATCTTATTTTATTTTCTAACTCCTTTATTTCCGCGCCATACTGTTTTTCAAAATATTTCATTCGCTTCAGGCACTTGTCTTCATCACGGCCATGTTTTTGATATTCATCAAAATGTAGCAACCAGTCGGAGCCACCCCTCGGACAGCTCTCAACAAATTCCATAAATTTTACAAACCTCTCCAGCGTGACGGGACTGACGACATGCTCCATTTTACAGGCATCCTTTTCTGCTGTTGTCGCGTCTACATTTAATATGCCAGTTAGGAAATCACGAAAGATAACATGTCGACGGTAAACATCTTTTGCAATACGCTTACCCTCTTTTGTCAACTCAACATATTCGTACTTTTCATGATTGATCAAACCCTTTTCTATAAGATTATTCAACATGCTGGTAACCGTTGGCAATTTTACATCCATCTTCCGGGCTATGTCCTTAACCCGGACAATTTTTTTATCCTTTTCCAGGTTGAGGATGGTCTCCAAATAATCTTCTATTGTAGAGCTTAATGCTTTTGTACCCATAATCTCCCACCTTATTAGTAAGCAATGGTATTAGATCATTCTAAGTTAGTTCGAGTATACTAATTACCCATACTATGTCAAGCTATTTTTTGATATTGTACTGGTTAATTGTTATTGACGAATTGTCCAGAAGGTGGAGCCAGTATTATGCAATACAGTATTGCGCACCTGTAAAACCATATTTTGCAGTTTTTCGAAGCTTATAGGGCAAAATGTTCTCATAATGGGAACTGGACTTGTATTTTTGCTTACTTAACTGAATGTAGGTATCTTAGGGACATTCACGATCAGTGTAAAGGTGATCATTACCATTCGAAGTCTTGAATACTATCTGTAAAATCAGACCAAACACTTCAGGAAGAAGCCATTGACCTGGACGAGCAGGAAACAAGTTGTCAGGTAGTAGCATGTTTCATCCCGCATTCATTGATCTGGCCAGATCACCCAACCTCTCGACTTGAAAGAGTGGGTATTGCCTGCATCCGGTTTTGATTGAGTACAGGAAGGAAGAAATAACTTTCAGACTTCAAATCTGGTGTGGGGTTCTATAATCGGAAGGTTCACGCAGGTTAAAGTAAGGTTAAAGAAATATATTCGATAAAAATCGAATTTTACGAATAATTTGGCGGAAGTGCATGGGAATCGAACCCACCCGGGACGGTTCTAGCGCCCCACACCGGATTTGAAGTCCGGGAGGCCCACCAGTGACCTTGGCACTTCCGCGCTGATTTGAAATATTTTTTTATCTCGTTCCATGCTGGTTGTCAATCGTTGAGATATTCCGGATCTTTCGTGAAATCCTGAGAGTTGTCGAGAAGCTGAACCATCACTTCGCTGCCCGCTCCAACAAAATCCACATCTTCAGGTATGACGATTATGCTGTTCGCGAGGACCATGGACTTCAGTATTCCTGAGCCCTGCTCTCCTGTGGTCTCCACAATAAAGCCTTCCCCTTGACTTTTTACACGGCCCCTGATGAAGTATCGAAGGCCTTTTTTCTTTTTTATGTCTTCTGTCAGTTTTGCCCTTATGGTTCTGCGGAATATATTTTCGTGTCCGGTCATTTTCAGTATCGCGGGTCTTATGTACTGTTCAAAGGCAATCATCGATGACACCGGGTTTCCGGGAAGTCCGAAAACAGGTTTCCCCTCTCTGGCGCCGAATGTCAAGGGCTTGCCGGGCCGCTGTGCCACCTGCCAGAAGTCTATGCCGATGCCCATATCCTTCATGACGTCTTTTACGAAATCGTAATCTCCAACCGATACCCCGGCCGACGACACGATGATATCAGCCCGCATGGCACCCCTGAATTTCTCAGTCAGATCGTAAATGTTATCTCTTGCGATACCAAGTTGAAGCGGTATGCCCCCGCATTCCATCACCTGCGCCGCGAGGGAATAGCTGTTGCTGCTTACAATCTTTCCGGGTGATGCCGCGCCGTCTATATCGACAAGTTCGTCTCCCGTGGCGATAAGCGCCACCAGCGGTTTTTGATATACATCAACAAAGGAGCGTCCAAGGGCGGAAAGCATCCCCGTCTCCGCCGGTCTCAGCAATGTTCCTGCGTGTATGACCAGATCCCCTTCCCTTACATCTTCTCCGGCATATCTGATATTCTGACCTCTTGCCACCTGAGCGTGTATCCGCACACTGTTGCCGTCAGACCCTGTTTCTTCCACCATCACAACGGCGTCGGCTCCATCAGGCACAGGAGCGCCCGTCATGATCCTTGCCGCCTCTCCCGATCCAACTGTTTTTTGAGGGGTATATCCGGCCGGTATGTCCTCAATAACTCTCAGAACAACAGGAATTTTTGCGTCGGCCCCGGCTGTGTCCTCCGATTTCAGCGCGTATCCGTCCATCGCAGAATTGTCCCTCGGTGGTATGTCGCGCGGGGCATGGACGTCTTCTCCAATAACCCTTCCCGTGGCGCTTAGTATCTCCGCCTTTTCAAGTCCGAGGGGAACTATGGAACTGATAACATGATTCAACGCTTCTTTGACCGTTACCATGATGTAGCCGTAATCCTTTCACTCCGTGGGAACACTTACTGTACCCGGATTTGCGCATAACAAGTTATTACTATATTAAACCCATATTCCTGTCAATATCTCTGAATCATTTCTGCCTTGAATAAATATGGGCTATGTTATAGGTAGGTCCCGTGTTTATGGGCAGGCATCTGCCGGACACATGAAAACTGCAGGGGGAAACGATATGAACATTATAGAGACACAGAAAAAAATCAGAAGCCTTCTGAATGACAGAAATGCCATCCTTCTGGCCCACCATTATCAGCGCGATGAGGTTCAGGATATCGCTGATATACTGGGTGATTCTCTGGCCCTCAGCATGGAGGCGGCTGAAACAACAGCGGATGTTATTGTCTTCGCCGGCGTGCGATTCATGGCGGAGAGCGCTTCCATACTGTCGCCGGATAAGACTGTACTCCTCCCCCGCCTCGATGTGGGATGTCCCCTCGCGGACAAGATTACCGTTGAAGAGCTGAAAAAGGCAAAGGCGGAGAATCCGGATGCAAAGGTGGTTACATACGTTAATTCATCGGCCGAAACCAAGGCCCACAGCGATATATGCTGCACATCCACCAATGTCGTGCGCATTGTCAACAGCCTTGATACAGATACCGTAATGATGGTCCCTGATGGAAATCTCGCGAGCTATGCCGCACAGTTTACCGAAAAGAAGATAATCCCGTGGAAGGGGTTCTGTTATGTGCACCACAACCTGTCTCCGGAAGAGGTACAAAAGGTCCAAAATAATAATCCGGGGGTTCCGTTTGCCGCCCATCCTGAATGCCGCGCCGAGGTTCTCGCAATGGCAGACTTTGTCGGGAGTACAGCGGCAATTCTGAAGTTTGTCAGCCAGTCCGATGCGCAAAAAGTCATTATCGGAACAGAACAGGGGATCATGCATCAGTTAAAGAAGGAGAGTCCCGACAAGTCATTCATACCCGCATCGGACAATCTGATCTGCCGGGACATGAAGCGTATGACGCTTGATGATATCCTCAACTCTCTGCTCGAGATGAAACATGTGATAACTGTACCTGAAGAGATACGGGTTCCTGCGAATCTCGCCCTGAGCAGGATGCTGGAGGCATCGAAATAACGGTTTACGGTTAGCGGTTGAAAAGCTGTTAGCCGGCAACCGTGAACGGTTATTAATCTACTTTAAAAAGCTGAACTTTTGCGTGAGAAAAATAGTAGATAGAAAAACAGAATTTTTGGATTCCTCCCTTCGCGCGCTTGTCAACAACATCCTTCGCGGGGATGAGGCGATGGATATCTGCGGCCTTCCGGGATCCGCGAAACCCTTTATCGCGTCACTCCTTTTCAGAAACACAGGGAAGACCATCCTCTTTATAACTCCTACCCTGAAGGAAGCTCTCGATGCCTTCCGCGATCTTTCCTTCTTTCTTGGAGGAGAAGACGTTCTGCTTTTCCCCCCGTGGGAAATCATCCATCCAGACGACACCCTCTCCCGGCAAAATGAAAATGCGACCTGGCGGGCAGGCATCCTGTCAAGACTCCTGTCAACAAAACCTGCTGTGGTAATTGCCCCGCTTAGCGCCCTTATGCAGAAGGTTGCCCCGGCTGAGGTTTTTAACAATTATGCCGAGACAATCTCCATCGGAGACGAAAGAGACAGAGACGGGTTAGCGCAGAAACTGACTGAGGGGGGCTATCAGCGAACCCCGCTGGTGGAAAGAGCGGGCGAATTCAGCCTGAGAGGATATATCGTTGACATCTTTCCTCCGGCCTACCCCTATCCCTTCAGAATGGAATTCGCGGGTGATGAGATCGAGTCGATCAGGGAATTTAACCCCGCAACGCAGCGATCCGTAAGAGAAATCGTGGATTATATTCTTTTTCCGGCTGGAGAGGTGATACTATCAAAAGAATCGAAAACCCTTGCATTGAGAAACATGAGGGCCAGAATTAATGAATCGGGCGTTTCAAGGACAAGGGGAGAGAGATTGCTTGACGCGCTTGAAAACGATCTGATTTCTCCGGCAAACCCACAGCTCCTTCCACTCTTTTTCGGAGGCCTTCATTCCGAAAACAATGGGGGGAATATGGACACCCTCTTTGACTATCTTACCGCAAACAGCCTCATCATCTGTGAAAGTCCCGGTATCATGGAAAGGGCCGCGGAGGAAATCATCAATGACGCGGACAAATTTCTCCGAAAAGCTGACGAAGAAGGGAGATTCTTTCTTGAAAAGGAATCTTTCCTGACTTCATGGGACAGCATCTCCCGGAAATGTGACTCCCTGCAAAGGATTTACATGGACAGGCTGCAGGCCGCAGATGCAATCCCCTTTGAAGTGGAAGACACGGGATTAAAGAGCGGCACGGAGTTTCACGCGGACGCAGACGGCATCCTCGCCCCACTCGCGGACAGTATCAAGTCCTGGATCGACCAGGGCTGCCTGGTAACATTTCTCTGCGGCGAGGGGAATATGCAGAAGATGGAACATCTTCTTGAAGGTTATTCCATCCCGGTTCACAGATCTTCTCATCCTTTTTCCCTCGATCCCGTAGAAATGAGGGGGGGATGTCTCGTTCTCAGAGAGGGAAAGATAACAAAAGGGTTTTCATATCCCCGGCTGAAAACGGTTATCGTAAGCGAAGAGGGAGTATTCGGGAAAAAGACGAGGAGGAGAAGACGGGCAAGTGCCAGGGAGGGATATTTTCTCAGGTCATTCGGAGAACTGGAAAAGGGAAACTTTGTTGTCCATGTGGATCACGGCATCGGCCTCTATATGGGGCTTGAACGATTGACATTCGGCAACGTGGAAAACGACTTCCTGCTGCTTGAATACAAAGATGGGGACAAACTCTATATCCCGGTGGACCGGCTGAATCAGATCCAGAGATATATCGGTTCCGACGGCTATAGCCCGAATGTGGACAAGCTCGGAGGCACATCCTGGGAAACAGTCAAGAATAAGATCAAACAATCGGTGAGGGAGATCGCTGAGGAGCTTGTTTCTATCTACGCCGCCCGGGAGGTAATGGACGGTCACAGGTTTTCTCCTTCTGAACGAGACTATGAAGAGTTTTCCTCTTCCTTCGAATTTGAGGAGACACCTGATCAGGCAAGAGCCATCGAAGACGTTTACCATGACATGAGCGAACCAAGGTCGATGGACCGGCTTGTATGCGGTGATGCAGGATTCGGAAAGACGGAAATCGCGCTGAGGGCATCATTCAGGGCCGCTATGGATGGGAAACAGGTGGCAATCCTAGTCCCTACGACTATCCTCGCGGAACAGCATCACCAGACATTTACCGGAAGATTTGAAAAGTATCCCATTCGCATTGAGGTTTTGAACCGGTATAAAACTGTTGCCCAGCAGAAGAAGATCGTTGAGGATATAAACAAAGGTCTCGTGGACATCACCATCGGCACACACAGGCTCCTGCAGAAGGATATGACATTCAATGATCTCGGACTGGTGATTATTGACGAGGAACAGCGCTTTGGCGTAGCCCATAAAGAGAAACTCAAAAAAATGCGGGCGCTTGTAGACGTGCTTACCCTGACGGCAACTCCAATCCCAAGGACACTGCAACTGTCTCTCGTCGGAATGAGGGACCTTTCCATCATCGACACCGCTCCGCAGGAACGCCGTCCGGTGGAGGTTCATATATGCGAATTCAATGATGATGTTATTAGAGGCGCGATACAGCGTGAGCTTGCAAGAGGGGGACAGGTCTTCTTTGTCCATGACAGAGTCAGGTCCATACACAGTATCGCCCGTTTTGTAGAAAAACTGATTCCCGAGGCAAAGACAAGCGTGGCACATGGACAGATGAAGGCAAAGGAACTTGAAGATATCATGGTTAAATTCGTCCGCAGAGATTTCAATATCCTCGTATGTACCACGATAATAAGTTCCGGCGTCGATATACCCTCAACCAACACCATAATAATAAATCGAGCGGACAGATTCGGACTTTCCCAGTTGTACCAGTTGAGGGGAAGGGTCGGCCGGGGAAATGAGGACTCTTACGCGTATCTTCTCATCCCTGAAGAATCCGTCCTCTCGCGGGACGCCAGGAAGAGACTTGTCATAGCAAGAGAGTTTTCAGAGCCGGGGTCAGGGTTCAAGGTGGCAACTCATGACCTGACCATAAGAGGTGGCGGAAGCGTTCTTGGCCTGTCTCAATCCGGGCACGTGTCCGCCATCGGCTATGAGCTCTACACAGAGTTGATGGAAAAGACCATCAGGGAACTGAAGGGAGAAAACTATCCGGAAGATGAGATAGATCCCGAGATACACTTTGGCATACCAGCCTTCATCCCTGATGATTTTATCGCTGACATGCATACCAGGCTTATGATTTACAAAAGGATATCAACGGTTACTTCAGAAAACGACATGTCCGGACTGAGAGAAGAGCTTGCCGACTGCTACGGACCCGTCCCTTCTCAGGTGGGCAATCTGATGGATATCATAAGAGTAAAGAACAAGCTGAAGAAGATACTTGGCAAAAGAATGGAGTACAACGGGAAGGAAATGATCATCAATTTTCGTGAAGACAGCCTCGTGGACCCTGTCAGGATAATGGAACTCTCACAGACAAAGTTCAGCGGGCTGAGACTTACACCCGATTACAGACTTAGCGTTTCCATACCAGGGCTCGGTGAAAATGAAATTATAGACCAGGCAAACTATCTTCTTGGTGAACTGGAGATTGAAGAACGGAAGATATTCTGATAGCATAAAACGATTTTGAATAATGCAGGGGGGATATATGAAACTAAAACCATTTTTTATTGTTTGCGTCATTGTTATTTTCTATTCGGTATCGCTGCATGCCGCTTTTGAAGACAGGATTATCGCCATCGTGAATGACGAGGTAATAACCCTCTCCGAACTGGATGCCACCACTCAGACCTATATGAAAAGGGTTGAAACGATTCCACAAGGGGTCAAGCGGGAAGAAGTAGTGGTACAAGCCAGAGTGGCGGCCCTGAACAATCTTATAGACACTATGTTGCTTAAACAGGAGGCGGCGAAGCTGGCCGTTGTCGTAACGGATGAGAACGTAGATACTACTATAAGTGATATGTTGAGTGAACGAAATATATCCATTGAACAACTCAAGGATGCACTCTCTGAAGATAAAACCACCTTCGATGAATACAGAGAACAGATCAGGGGAAACCTCATCACGCGCAGGCTGGTACAAACACAGATAAGATCCAAGACTCCAATACATGAGAAGGAAATCGGTGAGTATTATAGTAAGCACAAGGACAGATATGAAGGCAAAGCGGCAACCAGGATACAACAGATACTTCTTATAAAACCGAAGGATCCTGATGAAAGCGCCCGGCTGAAATTGAGATCAATGGCGCAAAAGATACTAAAAGAGTTAGAGGGTGGCAAATCATTTGACCTTCTGGTTGAAGAGTATTCTCAGGGGCCGGCCGCCAGTTCCCGCGGCGATCTGGGTTTTGTTGAACAGGGGATGATGTTTCCCGAGGTGGATTCAGCTATCTCAAAGCTCAAGAAGGGCGAGATAAGTGGAGCAATAGAATCTCCCGTTGGCTTTCATATTATGAGAGTCATTGACAAACGTGGCTCCGGGGTCAAACCTGTCGAAGAAGTAAGGGAAGAGATCATCGGAACCATAGGGAGCGCAAAGGTAAAGAAAAGATTTGAGGAGTGGTTGAAAGAACTGAGGGAAAAGTCCCTCGTCGATATCAAGTTGTGACGGCTAAAAAGGTGGTTAACAGTTCACAGTTCACGGGTACCGGTTACCGGTTAAGAACGACTTACCGTTAAACCGGCAACTGGCAACATATAGCGAAGGACTCGGAGCTTCAAGGGGTCAAGGGAAAAGATGAAAAGCTGCAACTGGAAAAACCATCAACCGGTAACTGTAAACCGATAACTGTAAACTGTTATGAAGTATATAAAGATCAGGGGTGCGCGTCAGCACAACCTAAAAAATGTAAATCTTGACATTCCGAGAGACAAGCTTGTTGTCATCACCGGTGTGTCCGGTTCCGGGAAGTCTTCTCTCGCCTTTGACACCATATATGCCGAAGGTCAGAGACGATATGTGGAATCACTCTCAACCTATGCGCGTCAGTTCATCGGTCAAATGGACAAGCCTGAGGTCGAATCCATTGAAGGACTCTCCCCCGCAATTGCCATTGAACAGAGAACCGCGAGCCGTAATCCCCGCTCAACCGTCGGCACTATAACCGAAGTATATGATTACCTGCGTCTGCTCTTCGCCCGCGTTGGAATACCCCACTGCTATAACTGCGGGAAGCGGATCGACGCCCAGACAATCGAGATGATGGCCGAAAGCGTACAGGCCCTCTCTGAAGGCACAAAGATCAATATTATGTCGCCTGTCGTCAGAGGCAGAAAAGGTGAATTTCAGAGGGAACTGAAGAAACTGCGGAAAGACGGCTTTGCCCGTGTGCGCGTCGATGGATCTATAAGAGATCTCGGCGAGGATATCATGCCTGACAGGAATAAACGCCATGATATTGATGTGGTGATCGACAGGCTGATTATAAGAACCGATATGGGAAAGCGCCTGCGTGATTCACTGGAGATCGCAACCGGACTCTCGGGAGGACTCGCCTGCGTTCAAGTCGTGGATGGGGAGGAACTGCTTTTCAGCGAAAACTACGCCTGTCCCGAATGCGGCATCAGTATGCCAGAACTTACCCCGCGGATGTTTTCCTTTAACAGCCCGTACGGCGCCTGTCCCGAGTGTGGCGGGCTTGGAACAAAGATATATTTTGACGAAAATCTTATTGTGCCCGACCCCGGACTCTCCATAAGAGAGGGTGCTATCGCCCCATGGGAGCGGAAGGATTCCATATATTATCACCAGATGCTTGAGGCACTCTCCACCCACTACGAATTTGATATAAATACACCCTTTAACAAACTGCCGGAAAGGGTGACACATGTCCTGCTGCACGGTTCGGGGAATGAAAAGATAGGGTTCTATTTCGACAGAAGAGGGAGAAGATATTTCTACGAAAAGCGTTTCAAGGGTGTGCTGAACAAACTGGAACAGATCTACCGAGAAGAAAAATCCGGCGATTCCAGGGTGGAAATTTCGAGATACATGAATATCAGTGATTGTCCGGTCTGCGGGGGCGCCAGGCTGAAAAAGGAAATCCTGTCTGTAACCGTAGGTGAAAAGAATATAGATGAGATATCCCGCATGTCGATCAGGGAATGCATGGGTTTCTTTGACAACCTGTCCTTCACCAATAATGAAGCCATCATTTCCAAAAGGATACTAAAGGAAATAATGGAGCGATTGCAGTTCCTTGTCGAAGTGGGCATGGATTATCTGAGCCTTTCGCGTTCTTCGGGCACCCTTTCGGGGGGTGAGGCGCAGCGCATCCGACTCGCCACCCAGATAGGCTCCGGGCTGGTCGGCGTTCTCTATGTCCTCGATGAACCAACCATAGGCCTTCACCCGAGAGACAGCATGCGGCTTGTCTCTACTCTGAAACGCCTGCGTGACATGGGGAATACCGTGCTCGTTGTTGAACATGACGCACAGATAATGAACTGCTCGGATGACATTATTGATGTCGGGCCGGGCGCGGGGTTAAACGGAGGCGAGATCGTCTTTCACGGAACCCCGGAAGAGATCCGCGAATCTGACACCTCCCTCACTGGAAAATATCTTTCCGGCAGGTTGACGATCCCCGTCCCGGAAAATCGAAGGCCCCCTTCCGGCCGCTTCATAATCATAGAGGGCGCATCCGAAAACAATCTCAGAGATATTGACATAAGAATTCCCGCCGATGTCTTCACCTGTGTAACCGGCGTGTCCGGGTCTGGAAAGAGCACCATGGTGATCGAGACTGTTTACAAGGCGCTTCGCCGCAGGCTGAACAGGTACAGGGGCAAATCGGGCAGGATAAAACAGATAAGGGATTTCGGTGGTATAGAGAGGGTTATCACCATGGATCAGCAGCCTATAGGGCGCACTCCAAGATCGAATCCCGCCACCTATACCGGCGTCCTTACACATGTTCGTGACCTCTTCAGCCAGCTCCCGGATTCGAGGATGAGGGGTTATAAGCCGGGACGCTTCAGCTTCAATGTAAAGGGGGGAAGATGCGAGGCATGTCAGGGGGAAGGGGTGAAGAAAATTGAGATGCACTTTCTCCCCGATGTGTACATAACCTGCGATGCCTGTCACGGAAAAAGGTTCAACAGGGACACCCTGGAAATACTCTACAAGATGAAAAGCATAGCGGATGTCCTCGACATGACGGTCAACGAGGGACTCGCCTTTTTTGACAACATCTCCCCGATACGTTCAAAGCTGCAGCTCCTTTCCGATGTGGGGCTTGGATATATAAAACTTGGTCAATCCGCCACGACCCTTTCAGGAGGCGAGGCGCAAAGGATAAAACTGGCAAGGGAACTGGGCAAACGCTTAACTACAGGCACTCTCTATATCCTGGATGAACCAACTATAGGCCTCCATTTAGCGGATATAGAGAAGCTTCTTTTTGTCCTCGCGCGCCTGGTGGATATGGGAAACACCGTCGTGGTCATAGAGCATAATCTTGACGTGATCAAATCCGCGGACTACATCATTGACCTGGGCCCGGAGGGTGGAGATGGGGGAGGAAAGATCGTTGCCGCCGGCACCCCGGAAGAAGTAGCAGAAAATGAAGAATCGATCACCGGCAGTTTCCTTCGCGAGATAATGTAAAACGTCTGTCGGGTATCTGATCATGCCGTTGCACAAACAGGATGGAAATCATTTAGGACCTCACTATGAAGATAGAAATACTGGGTACAGAATCGCTTGGTGTAAGAGGGATGTGTTGCCTTGTGACTATAGGAAATCGAAAGATATTAATCGATCCTGGCATAGCCCTGGGTTATACCAGACATGGATTGCTGCCCCATTCATTTCAGGTGGCGATGGACGAAAAGATACAAGACAGGATCGTTGATGCGTGGTCCAGTGCCACAGATATAGTGATCAGTCATTTCCACGGCGATCATATCGCCTCTAATAAACGCCAACCCATATCAATTAAACATGGAAGAAATATCATCTCTGAATCAGGGCATCAGGGTATGGGCCAAGTCTCGAAATCTCTCCCCAGTTGAACAGAAGAGGAAGAACGCGCTTTCTGCTTTTCTGAATATGATCCCGGCGGAAGAACTCAGGGATGGTATATTGAGCTTTTCCGGAAGTGTTCATCATGGAGATGTCAATGGTTCTGAAATGGTTCTAATGACCAGAATTGAAGGCGATTTCGTTTTTGTCCATGCCTCTGATATTCAACTGCTTGGTGATGAAGCGGTTTCACAGATACTGTCATGGAAGCCCGATATCGTGTTTGCCAGCGGCCCACCTCTTTATCTCGGGAGGCTTTCCGACAGGCAGATAAAGATGGCGTGGGAAAATGCCATCCGTCTTTCACGGGGAGTCGAAACCCTTATTCTCGACCATCACCTGATGCGGGATGAAAGCGGTGCCGAATGGGTGGATAAATTGTCGCTGGAAACCGGGAACAGGGTGATATGTGGCGCCGATTTCATGGGAAAATCGAGAATGCTGCTCGAGGCCAGGCGCAGATATCTATATGAAAAGATGCCCGTTCCCGAAGGATGGCACGGTGCATATGCCGGGGGCAAGGTCGGCACCGACGGCTATAAAACCCTGCCGCCGGGTTCATTTCAGGGAGAATGATCATCATGGACAAACAAGGGGCTTGATTTTGTAATCGCCGTTGCTATAGACTGAAATCCATAATAAGCAAGAGGGAATTTATATGCCCATATACGAGTTCTATTGTCCCAACTGCAACACCATCTACAATTTCTTTTCAAGATCGGTCAATACCGAAAAGGTGCCCTCCTGCCGCCGCTGCAAGACCACTAAGCTGCAACGCCGGATGTCGGTTTTTTCCGTGGGTTCTTCAGACAAGGGAGAGACAGAGGACAACCTGCCTCCGATAGACGAATCGAAAATGGAAAGGGCAATGGAAATGCTGGGCAGAGAAGTGGAAAAGATTGACGAGAATGACCCCAGACAGGCCGCGGCCATGATGAGAAAACTCTCTGAAGCGGCCGGCTTCAGCCTTAAGCCGGAGATGGAGGAGGCGCTGGGCAGGATGGAAAGGGGAGAAGATCCTGAAAAGATAGAAGAAGAAATGGGCGATATACTTGACAGCGAGGATCTGTTTTCTCTGGAAGGCCTGGGCAGGAAAAAGAGCAGACAGCCGACGCCCCGTGTGGACGAAACACTGTATGATTTATAAGGTATGGGTGCAATTTTAATAAAAAAAGGGGGAGGAGAAATTATGATAGTTCTTTATATACTTGCAGGTCTGGCGGTGATTATTTCTTTATTTCTTATCTTGAGATTAGCACAGCTCAAAGGGGGAAGAGAGCGAGTGGAGAAAGAACGGGGAAAGATGGTCTATGGAAAACTCCCCTCCATGGGTACTGTAAAAAATCTTTCGATACTCCCGCTTATAGACTTCTATTCGACCGGCGACGATCTGAAAACGGAACCCGGAGTTTCATATCTGATAAAAGCCGACGATACCACCATATTGCTGGACGTGGGGTATAATGCAAAAAAGGCGCATCCTTCACCCCTTATTCTGAATATGGAGAAACTGGGTGTAAAGATCGAAGATATTGACATGATGTTTATCAGTCACCTGCATGTGGATCATCTCGGCGGCATGAAAGAACAAAAGAAAAAGCAGTTCAGCCTTTCCCAGGGTCCGGTGCCTGTACCGGAGTTACCCGTATATGCCCCGGACAACGTCACGCCTTCGGAGTGGAACCCGAAACCCCGCGTGGAGGTTGTCAGTGAACCGAAAGTTATAAAAAAGGGCATAGCGAGCATAGGGCCGATACCCCGGTTTCTGTTTCTCATGGGATATACCCTGGAGCACAGCCTGGCTGTCAATGTCGAGGGAAAGGGGATTGTGCTGATCGTCGGATGCGGCCACCAGACTGTTGAAAGAATTATTGAAAGGGCCAAATCTCTGTTCGATGAACCAGTTTACGGGATTATCGGGGGGCTGCATTTCCCGGTTAATGGGGGAAGGATAATGATAGGTCCTTTGGATATACAGGCTATCGTCGGATCGGACAACCCTCCCTGGCGCGGCATAAGCGAACAGGATGTTATGGATTCCATAGAAGTTATAAAGCAGGAAGACCCGCAAATTGTTTCACTCTCTGCCCACGACAGCTCCGACTGGAGTATAGCCCGGTTTAAAGAGACATTTGGTGACAGATACCGCGATCTGAAGGTGGGGGAAGAAATCGTTATTTAGGAGCGGCATTGACCGGCTTTGCATCGGGCATGGTGGTATAATTCGTCAATCATCCTTTGAGGGAAACAGTGCGGATCGCAGCCACCCGAATATCGTGTTTCCTTCAAGTGTGTGGCGATCGATCTCGCGAAACTGCATTGCAAGGTACTCAGGATCGGAAAACCATTCGGCGCGCGTTCTTATGTGCTTGTTTTTATCGAGGTTCTTGATGACAACTGCAGGATTACCCACGGCTATCACATTTGGTGGTATATCCTTCGTAACGATTGAGCCCGCGCCTATTATACTGTTGTCTCCAATAGTAACACCCTTGCATACGATCGCGCTGTCCCCTATCCAGACATTGTTTCCTATCCTGACCGGTGCGGTCTGACCCACCGGCTGACTCCGGTCATACAGTCCATGCCAGTCCGAATCCGTAATGTAGACTCCTTGCGCCATCATGCAACTGTCGCCAATGACTATTTCAGTGGCCGCGCCGATCCTTACGCCGGGACATATCAGGCAATAGTTCCCTATTTTTATATGTCCTTTTTCCCCGAAGTTTGACCATATAGTTAATCTTACCTTTTTATCCGACGTCGCAATGACGTTAGGATAATCACCAAGCGAGATATCCTCTCCGAATATTTCCACGTGCCAGGGTTTCATGAATGTGGTTCTTTTGCCCAGGTGTTCAAACTGAGGGCGCAGAAAATGGTTCACATACCACTTCTGGAATTTGATATCCAAATGCTTGAGGAAGTAGGGACGGTGATCTCTCTTCAAGGAAACTATCCTCCAATTTGTCCCATTGGTGGAGCCAGATGCGAATAACGTTCCTGATGTGAGTCATCGACATGATCGATAGATTCCATGTCTCTCCAGAAATCATAACTGAACAGACAACTTGCCGGGGTAAGATTGTTAAGCGCATCATAGGCCAGGAGTACTGCAGCGGTTGTCCATGATGTTTTTTCTTCGGGCCATATAACCGTATCGGGAAAGGTAACTCCCATCCAGTATGATCCGTCGTCATACTTTTTGTCTTTCAAGTAGCTGAAAACCAGTCGCGCCTCTTCGTATCTTTCAATCGCCGCAAGTGCCAGCACCAGTTCGGATGTTTCCGCCATGGTTACCCAGGGACGATCTGAGACACACCGGACACCCCAGTCAGGTTCCACAAATTTTGTCCATGATTTATCAATCCGTCTTCGAGCATCGGCACCGGTAATAGCGCCGCACAGGACCGGATAGTACCAGTCCATGGAATAGCGTGATTTAATCATGTTGAAATGGTTAGGAAGGTTGCGGAGGGCATCGCCCAGTTTGTCAAGTGAACATCTCCAGTCGGGACGATCTTTTCCCAATCGCGAAGCAATAGCCAGGGCGCATTTAATACTCATATACACAGAACTGGAGCCGGTCAGGAGGGCCATACGGTCTATATCGCCATCGACATTTCTGGCCCAGTAAATCTCACCGGTCGGCGCCTGAAGGCCGAGCGCGTAATCAATACCGGCGCTTACGGTAGGCCACATATCTTCGATAAAGGCAAGATCTTTCGTAAGCAGATAATAATGGAACACACCAACGGAGATATACGAAGAGAGGTTGGCGTCTCTGGTTGTGTCTTCCGGAATGCCATCGCGATAAGCCGACCACCAGCTTCCATCGGCAAGCTGCGTTCTTGCCATCCACTCATAGGCGCGTCTGGCCTCTTTAAGATATCCGGCGACACCGAGCCCCATGGCGCTTTCAACATGGTCCCATGGATCCGTTTTGCCCCCATCGGACCATGGGATCTCTCCGCTTTCTTTCTGCAATCCGGCAATAAATGCCCCCATCTCCTCGCAGTTGACATGCTGTTCCACCACGCTTTTTGAAACATTAAGCTCCATATTTGTTATCCTTTACTGAGATAGAAGACTATGCTCTTAGCTATCAGGGGATTTAACATCTTATCGAGCATCCTGGTCGAGGACGGATGCTTCATAATGTCCCATTCAAGAAATCTTTTGTAAAGATTTACAGAACGGGACTTGTCGTTCTTGTGGCCGACAAAACACTTCAACCACCAGTATGGCGCGTGCAGGGCGTGCTTGTAACGAACCGACCAGCACTTCGTGCCCGCGTTTTCCAGCATTGAAAGCAGTTCCCTCTTTTTGTATATACGTATATGACCGCCCGGTTCGTTGTGATAATCCGACGAAAGCGCCCAGCATATACGCTCCGGCAAAAATCTCGGCACACTTACAACCAGATTTTTCCCTTTTTTTAATACCCTCACAAGTTCGGCGATTGCCGCCCTGTTTTCCGGGATATGCTCAAGTACTTCTGAGCAGATAACAACATCAAAAGAGCCGTCCCGAAATGGCAGCTTTGTGGCGTCTGCCTTTGATATTATCCATGAACCATCGTTGTCACCGTCCATAAGATACAGGGTAAGCGCCGCCTTGCGCAGGTCTTCCATTCTCAGATCTACACCCACGACATCCGCACCCAGAGTCCTGAATATCTCACAGGCGTGCCGACCCGTGCCGCATCCGACATCAAGGACACGATCACCCGGTTTTATGTCTAATATCTGAAAATCAGCGGTCAGCATCAATGGCTTCCCGATATACGTCAACGGTTTTCTGCGCCGCGTGTTTCCAGGTAAAGGAACTCTTTACACGTTCAAGCCCCGCTTTCCCCAGTTGTAGACACCTGTCCGGATTATCCAGGAGCGACACAATAGCATGTTCAAGCGCCTTGCTGTCCGCAGTCGGCACGAGAATCCCCGCGTCACCCACTACCTCAGGCAGGGCACCCCCCACGGTGCTTATGACCGGAACACCGCAGGCCATGGCCTCGCCTGCCGGCATTCCAAAACCTTCATACAGAGACGGGATGACAGCCATGGTGGCTTTGGCATAATAATATGCAAACTCTTCATACTCGATGCGCCCGGTAAATCTCACGCACCCTTTTATGCCCAGTTTCCTGACAAGACCCTCGATCACCCCGTTCTTCTTCGGTTTACCTATCACTGTGAGCCTGATCTTCCTCTTGCTTTTTATCGACGCGATTGCCTCAAGGAGATATCTCAATCCCTTCAAGGGAGTATCCGCGCTGCTCGTTACAAGTATCTGATTATCTGAACGTTTTACATGCGGTAGAGGATAGAAGAAGTCCGTATTAATCCCGTTTGGAACAACCCTGAACTTGCGGCCTGATGTCTTAAAATCCCTGCTGATGTCCCTCTTTGAGCATTCCGAGACAGTAATGATATGAGAAAGCCGGCGCGAAACTCTCTTTTGCATACCGAGGAAGGAATACCACCTTCTCGCCTTAAGTTTCTTGAACAGAGAACCGACTGACCTGATTTCCACATCCCTGTCAACAGTAATCGGGTGGTGAATAGTTGCCACCGTGGGGAAGCCGAGATGCGAAAGGCCGAGTATCCCATACGAAAGACACTGGTTGTCATGCACGATGTCATAGTTCGGCATCTTTTTTCTGAAATAGTTAAAGGTTCTCAACCCGAACGTAAAGGGCTCCGGAAACCCGCCCGCTGACATGCTGAGAAGCTCCATCTGGTTGATCGGTGATGTCAGCAGATCGATCAGACTCGCCGGTCTGAAAAGATGATTGGGGTTATACAGATCAAGATTAGGCAATTTGTGGAGGCCAACACCCACTGCCAGTTCAGGATAGGGGGGGCCTGATATTACATCCACATTATGTCCAAGATCAGACAGGGCCCTGCTAAGATAATCAATGTACACCCCCTGCCCCCCACATGTGGGATTGCCCCGGTAGGTCAGAAGACAAATTTTCAGCGGATCTGTATCACCAGGTAGTCTGGAAGCTATATGCGCCGTCATGCAGGATGCCCCGTGTTTTCTTTTCAAGAAACAGAAAAACCGGCAGATTAAATAGTCAAAGGCAGTTTCACTATCAGATTTATGACCGGAGGTCAAAGATAAACCGCTAACTCATGAAAAATAGATTTCTTTAAGGGTTTATATCTATTGTTTTAATGGATGTTCCTCTTCAATCCTGATCCCAGATCACTGGCTCCTGTCTGTTTCAATCCTTGTTTTAGTGGATGTACCTCTTCAATTACAAAGCGCTTATGGTCGGCGGAGTGTGACCTGGGTTTCAATCCTTGTTTTAGTGGATGTACCTCTTCAATCGCCGGCGGCCGGTTGGATAAATCAGCTCGTCAAGTTTCAATCCTTGTTTTAGTGGATGTACCTCTTCAATCCTGGCGCGGACACCCGGAAGCGTGATCCCGCTCGAGTTTCAATCCTTGTTTTAGTGGATGTACCTCTTCAATAGCGAAGCCTTGAAAGACGAAATGGGATTATTCGGGTTTCAATCCTTGTTTTAGTGGATGTACCTCTTCAATAGGTTAGTGCATAAGTTATCCGTCTGGGTAAGTATGGTTTCAATCCTTGTTTTAGTGGATGTACCTCTTCAATCTTGTGCCCTAAAGACTCCATACAGCCCTTCTTGAGTTTCAATCCTTGTTTTAGTGGATGTACCTCTTCAATCGTGATTTTGAGCTGCGGGTTGTTGAACTTCGTCGGATGTTTCAATCCTTGTTTTAGTGGATGTACCTCTTCAATGAATCAAGCGATATGCGACTTGTGCTTAATTAAGGGTTTCAATCCTTGTTTTAGTGGATGTACCTCTTCAATCAGAATAGCTTGTGAAAACTTGACGAAACCTGATGTTGTTTCAATCCTTGTTTTAGTGGATGTACCTCTTCAATTCTTTAAGGGAGATCGAGTCTCCGACCTGAGCATAGTTTCAATCCTTGTTTTAGTGGATGTACCTCTTCAATTCCAGCACGCAGACACGAATGAAAAAGAGGAACTCTAGTTTCAATCCTTGTTTTAGTGGATGTACCTCTTCAATGCCCTTGAGGTCTTCCGGCCTGCGTGGATGATGGGTTTCAATCCTTGTTTTAGTGGATGTACCTCTTCAATGTGGATGAACGCCGGGGTAGCCTGGATGAACATGGTGTTTCAATCCTTGTTTTAGTGGATGTACCTCTTCAATCAAGGAGGAGGCCACCACTGCCCTCGTCCCAACCGTGTTTCAATCCTTGTTTTAGTGGATGTACCTCTTCAATCAGATCAAATTCGGTGATGGGTTTAAGGCTCAGTGGTTTCAATCCTTGTTTTAGTGGATGTACCTCTTCAATCATGATAAGAGCGGCTAGAGCTGAATTTATAGCCAGTTTCAATCCTTGTTTTAGTGGATGTACCTCTTCAATCAAAACCAATAGGCCAGATAATATGCACATTCATGTGTTTCAATCCTTGTTTTAGTGGATGTACCTCTTCAATCAAACTTAACGGTTTCTAACCAATATGTTGAAAGGTTTCAATCCTTGTTTTAGTGGATGTACCTCTTCAATCGGGATAGATGCGGCGGCAGCTAAGGACATGTTCGGTTTCAATCCTTGTTTTAGTGGATGTACCTCTTCAATGGCATCAATCGTTTCGGAAGAAACGATAATCCCGGGTTTCAATCCTTGTTTTAGTGGATGTACCTCTTCAATCATAATTTGAAACGGGTGTGGATCCACAGGAGTTTGTTTCAATCCTTGTTTTAGTGGATGTACCTCTTCAATCTCGGAAACGATGGTTTTATGGGTTACTCTATTGTTGTTTCAATCCTTGTTTTAGTGGATGTACCTCTTCAATTCAGAATATCTCTCTTCAATGGCACTTGTCGCTTCTGTTTCAATCCTTGTTTTAGTGGATGTACCTCTTCAATAAATTGGGATAGACGTATTTAAGGGAACACAGGGGTTTCAATCCTTGTTTTAGTGGATGTACCTCTTCAATGCCGCATTGAATCGAATTTTATTACCGCCTATTTTAGTTTCAATCCTTGTTTTAGCGGCGGGTGTCAAGGTAGTTGTCACCTGAGCCATAGTTTAGGCCACCTTTTTTAAACAGTGCATCTGGCCGGTTTCGTCCTTTTTGTCTGGATTCAGCCGAACCTGAAGTACTGGGTTCCAATTGCGTATATGTTTTGACCATCGATTCGGATTTCGACCTCGGGCTTTTTCATACACTTTTCGTCGATTGGCAAGGATATGTTCCTCGGAACCAAAATGACGATCATCAGGAGTAACAAAACGAATCGAACTGTGCAGATGCTGTGTATTATACCAGAAGACGAATCCATCGACCCATGACTGCGCCTGCTCAACGTTTTCAAATGGTTTTGAGGGATACTCGGGTCGATATTTCATCGTTCGAAAAAGCGATTCAGAATATGGGTTGTCATTGCTGACGCTGGGCCGTGAGAATGAGGGGGTGACTCCCAGTTTTTGTAAAGTAGCCAGCATGGTGGCACCTTTCATCGGTCCGCCGTTATCGGAGTGAAGCACGAGTTCTTCAGGTTGCACACCGTGGAGCGAGCACGCGTGGGCCATCAGTATCGAGCTGTGATCCATGGATTCTTCGGCAAAAACCTGGGCGGCGATAATTTTACGGCTCCATACATCCAGAATCATGTAAAGATAGAAGAATAAACCCCGAACGGAAGTCTGCAGATACGTGATGTCCCAACTCCATACCTGGCATGGTCCGGTGGCTACATGCTCCTTTGGACGACGAGAAGCAGCAGGTTTTGAAGACTGGCGGTGGGTCAGCATCTTATGCTCTTTGAGAACTCGATAGAAACTCGATTCGGAGGCGATGTAAACGCCCTGATCCGCAAGCTGGGGTACAATCTGCTTGGGAGAAAGATCCCGGAAGGGCACACTATTGGATATATCGAGTATCTGTTGTCCTTCCTGCTCGCTGAGTTTGTTCGCAGGTGCTGTCGAAGGACCCCTGCGCTGGTCTTGGCCACCACCTTGATGGCGCCATCTGATGATCGTACGGGCACTGAGCCCACTCATGGCTGCGGCTTTTTCTAATCGAGCACCGGATTCAACTGCCGTGTCAATAATATCTATGATCATTTTCCGTTGCTCCTGACTGTGGGATTGTCCTCGTCCCCCCAGATCTCCTGGACTTTTTTTTTCAACACCAATAGTGCCGCCGTCTCTGCCAGGGCTTTGTCCTTTCGATTGAGCTCCTTTTCCAGGGTTCGAATGCGTTTGGCATCTACGTTCTTTCGAATGGATTTCTTTTTAGAGGAATCGTTTTGCAGTCCATTAATCATCTGCGAATGCCACTGGTCGAGATGGGTCTGATGCAGGCCTTTGCTGCGAAGAAAAGCGCCGAGCTGCTCATCATCAAGCGAGGATGCCTTAACGACAACCTTGAGTTTATCTTCAGCACTCCAATCGTTGGGCCGCTTGGAATCGGTTATTTTAGCCATTTTTGTATACTCATGTGCATTGTTGGAAACATACGATGGACCAATTCCAGCCATGCGTAACCATTTAGAAAGCGTAGGCTGGGGAACATTGATCTGTTTGGATAGCGCCGTAGCCGATATCGCATCCGGACCAGTCATTTTTTGTATCATAGCATTTTTAAACATATCGGGATACTGCATGTCAATCTCCTCTGCCCCCAAAATGAAACTCGCGGAGAGATAATTGGCCGCCGTTGATGGAGAAGACCCCCGGG
>Ga0222657_1000372_pt1 | contig 23388 bp, 19 predicted proteins | sample AntAcemetagen474_FD_179858 | JGI IMG/M metagenome (GOLD analysis project Ga0222657, IMG submission 179858) | Saline water microbial communities from Ace Lake, Antarctica - #474 | ecosystem: Environmental > Aquatic > Non-marine Saline and Alkaline > Saline | place: Antarctica: Ace Lake... | reverse complement strand
GAACGGCGTCTGGCATCTGTCGGGGGTTCCCCTGAAAACCTTGATGCCATTGTGGTGACCCATGAACATTCTGACCATATCAAGGGGGTTGGGGTTCTGGCCCGAAGGTTCAACCTGCCCGTCTATGCCAATTCACAGACTTTGAAACAAGGTGAAAAGAGCCTTGGGAAACTGCCTTCTGTTATTTCCATTCAAACCGGTGAAACTTTTAAAATCAAACATCTCTCCCTTGAGACCTTTACCAAATGCCATGACGCGGTGGATCCCATGGGTCTGGTGGTTTCCAGTAATGGTGCGAGAATCGGTCTTATCACGGATATGGGGAAAAGCACGCGGCTGGCGGAAGACCGGTTAAAGGCGTGCACCGCCTTGATCATGGAATTCAACTATGATCCGACCATGCTCAGTGAAGGGCCTTACCCATTGTATCTCAAGCGAAGAATCCATAGCAGTGAAGGGCACCTTTCCAATGAACAGGCCGGTAAACTTCTTGAAACCGTCTCCCATGGAGATCTGAAATGGGTCGCTCTGGCACATATCAGTGAAACCAACAATGATCCCGACAAAGCCCTTCACGCAGCCGAAACCGTCTTGAGCCAGTGCGGGTTGAAGGAGACCCGTATTTTGGTTGGAAAACAGGATGAAGCCTCTCCGCTCATTGAAATATGAGTGGAGCGGTTTACGGTTGTCGGTTTACAGCTTTTTCAACCGTAAACGGTTGGAAATATGATTTGGGGTAAACCATGAAAATGTACCTTCATCTCAAACCGGGGACGGTCGATTGGAAACGGACTTCTCTTTTGTGCCATGAAGTGTTGGTCGATTATGCCAGTGACGGGGACGGTCGGATCGAGGTCGTTCCCTGATGGCGGACATGGGTGAAACAGGGCATATGGTATTGAAGGACCCTCACCTTCATGTAGTCCTTTATCAGCCGGAGATTCCGGCCAATACCGGCAATATCGCCAGACTCTGCGGCGCGGCACAAATGCGGCTTCACCTGATCCATCCCCTGGGGTTCAGCGTTGACGACAAGCATCTCAAGCGGGCCGGGCTCGATTACTGGCCCGAGATTGATGTGCAACATCATACGGATTTTGACGCTTTTCTGCGCAGTATGACTGAAAGCGGCAAGCTAATGTGCTTCAGCCGTCACGCTGAGACAGTGTACACCCAAGCAAAGGCGAAGCAAGGGGATTATCTGTTGTTCGGGCGTGAGACCCTTGGATTGCCGTCGCATATCAGCAAAACCTATCCTTGTTACCGGGTTCCCATCTGGGGGAAAATTCGCAGTTTAAACCTCTCAACCACCGTGGGCATTGTGTCGTACCATTACCTACACAGTTTGGGACTTTTCTGATATTTTTTTGCGCTTCTCCGGAACTTTTAACTCAGAGCCGGTTTCAAAACGCTTCATTTCGAAATCTGAGTTTATCTGGCCGATCTCTGTGTCAGACTCAAATTTTAGCCCTCGAAATATGCCTGTGGTTAAAATTCTCTCACTCCTTGATCTAGAATAAAATTGAACATTTATTTTTTGTCGAGGCCCTAAGGTGTCCCCAGAACCGACCCGAAAAAACCCTTCCAAGGCTTGACATTAGTATCAACATTGATATCATATGCGTATGACTCAAACAGAAGGTATCTTAAAGCAGATTAAGAAAACTCCTGCAAATGTGAGGTTTTCTGATTTATGTAAAGTTTGCGACCTCTATTTCGGCAAAGCACGTCAAAGGGGAAGTAGCCACAGGATATACAAAACACCCTGGCAAGGTGATCCACGAGTCAACATTCAAAATCATAAGGGAAAAGCAAAGTCTTATCAGGTCAAGCAGGTTCTCAAAGCCATTGAAAGACTGGAGGTGGAAAATGGCATTAAAAAATGATCACTATACTTATAGAGTTACTTGGTCGGCAGAAGATGAAGAACATGTTGGCCTTTGTGCTGAATTTCCAAGTTTAAGTTGGCTTTCAGCAGCTCCAGAGGCAGCACTGAAGGGAATTCGGAAAGTCGTGTCTGAAGTAGTAAAGGATATGAGAAAAAATGGTGAAGAGATTCCACCACCACTCGCAGGCAAAAATTACAGTGGTAAATTTATGGTTCGTGTTCCCCCGGAAGTACACCGCAATCTTGCTATTCAGGCCGCTGAATCAGGTGTCAGTCTAAATCGCCTGGTAAGCTCACGGTTAAGTCAATAAATCTCGCACAACCGGATGGTAGCAGGTGTCACATCTTGCATAGTGAATAAAATAGTTGACTTGGACCCGCCTTTACCATAAATCTGTCTTCATGGGCAGAGCATGGCGAATAGAATATGAGGGTGGGCTGTATCATGTGTTATCTCGCGGAAATGAACGAAGAGATATTTTTCGTGATGACGACGATCGTCTGACGTTTCTGGATCTGATTGGAGACATGTCAGATCAATATCATGTTGATATTTTTGCCTACACCTTGATGAATAATCACTATCATATCCTTTTACGAACGAACCTCGCCAATCTTTCCAAGAGCATGCAATGGTTGGCCGTCACATATACCAGGCGATTTAACAACAGATATTTTCGTTCCGGTCATTTATTTCAGGGGCGATTCAAAAGCATTATCGTTGAAAACGATTCATACTTATTGAGGCTTTCCTGCTACATCCATCGCAATCCTTTGCGGGCCGGCATCGTCGCCCGCCTGGCAGAGTATCCCTGGAGCAGTTACAAAGCCTATGCCTATGGAAGCAAGGACCCAGGCCGGCTGTTGACGGAACCGATTTTGGCGCAATTTGATGCAAAAGATCAGCACGGGGCGTACAGGAAAAAGGCTCAGGAATATGCCCATGAAGAGAAGCGGTTGTGGGAGGATTTCCGTCACGGGATGATTATCGGGACAGAGGGCTTTGTCAATACGATTCGTTCAAGGTACATGCCGAATAATATTCAAAATGAAATTCCTCAACAACGTTCATTGGGAAGAAGCATTGACCCGGAAAAGGTTTTGGAAACAGCTGCCGGGATTTTGAAGTGTGACCTTGATCTTGTCCGGCATTCACGGAGAATACCCAAGTCACTAAAGGATGACCGTGATTTTCTGGTTTATCTGGTCTGGAAAAGATGCATGCTGTCCAACGAACAAACAGGGCGGTTGTTCGGCATGACCTATTCAGCAATAAGCCACATTTTAAGTTCCATGCGAACCCGGATGAAAAAAGAACCTGATTTGCGGGCCGAATACGATCACGTCTATTCACTGTGCAAGATGTGACACCTAACCACTGCTTGACAAAAACATGAAATGCGAATACGTTTTTGACGATTCGTAATTTACGAAACGCTAAAAACGTATTGAAAGGTCTTCAATGGAAAATCCGTTCCGATACGGCGGAATTGTGACAGGGAACTATTTTGCCGATCGAACCGCTGAAATAAATGAGTTGGAAAGGGAGATGGAAAACCTCAACCGTGTATTTCTAATTTCTCCAAGGCGGTACGGTAAAACGTGTCTTCTTTACAATTTTGGCCGGCACCTGGACAAAAACGGTACTGCCTGGACCTATCTGGATTTGAACGCCTTTCCGGATCTGGGCGGCTTTGCGGGTGCGATGGCTGGCTTTTCCGCCAGGGCTCTTGAAACCAATACGGATCGTTTGCTCAAATTCTTATCGGGTTTCCGCCGATTACGTCCCAGCATGTCGATGGATTCTGATGGAAACATCTCGGCAACCCTGGAAATGTCCGGCAAAGATAAAGACCCTATTTCCGCTCTCATTGAAGGGATGCGCCAGGCGGAGCATCTGGCAGCCCAAAAGAAAAAGAAACTTGTCGTCATGATCGATGAATTCTCAGATGTTGAAAAATACAACGGGTACATGGTCGAAAAAGCGATGCGGTCGGAAATTCAAAATCATTTTCATATCGGTTATATTTTCTCGGGGTCTGAGCAATCCATGATGCTGAACATGGTTCAGGATAAAACGCGGCCGTTTTACAAGCTGGGTCGAATTCTGGCGTTAGGACCCATCAGACGCGGATCCTACGGGCGTTTCATTAAGGGGTGGCTGCAAGAAGGCGGATACCGGATAGATGACGACCAGCTGGATGGCATCTTTGAACTGGGCAAAGACGTTCCTTACAATATTCAAAGGCTCTGCAACACCCTGTGGGAAACCGCTGCCGAATCCAAAATGATTTCCTCTGCGATCGTTGAGAGCCTGCCTCTGAAAATCGCCAGACAGGACTCTCCCCACTATGAAATGATTTGGCAGACCGCAACAAAGTCCCAGAAAAATCTCATGATTGCGTTAAGTGATGATCCGCACGGTCAGGTTTTTTCAAAGGATTTTCAAATGGTTCATGGCATTGGCCCTTCCTCGTCTATCAAAGCGTCGCTTGATTCATTGTTAAAGAAGGGAATTCTTGCCAAAACGCTCGATAATCAATTTGTTTTTGTTGATGAATTCATGCCTTTCTGGATCCAGGACATCCGTAGGGATAAGGGTAAATTGATGCTTTGACGTGAATGTCCGGGCTTTTCCTGAATGGGCGTGATTCAACAAAAATACCCCCAATCGCCTTTGATGATCGAAACCAGGGCCGGCAATTGTCACGGACCGTGAGAAACATTTTTATGTTCCATACGCGCCCCGGTTCCTGTTGACGGCCCACACGGATATGGAAGATCTGGTGGAGACCGTCAACAAAGGCCACATCCATCAATATATTTCCAAGCCCTGGGACGACCGTGATATGCGCCGGCTGTTGGCCGGGTATGTTATTCGGTTCAACCATCGGTACGGCCGAACCTGTCGTCTCTTCCGGAATCGGTACACATCAATCCTCTGCCGGGAAGCTGCCTATTTTAAAGAACTGATTCGCTATGGGGAGCGGGCTGGTTCGGAGTGTTGGTGGATGGGCCGCGGTGAAAAGCCTTGGTAAAGAAGGGATTTTCTTCAAGAGCGACGAACGGATCCTGGGCGACAGCGATTTTGCGGCGGATGTGCCGGCAAAGGCCGATGAGGCAATGGAAAGGAAAACCGCTCCGGCATCTCAAGGGGTCGATCTGAGAAGAGTGATGGATCTGGGGCGTCCCTTAGACCCCATCATCATACTTGACTTGATACCGCTTAGAGAGAACGCCACTAATAGCATGGACAAGAGATACGGATATGTAGAATGTATGTAGAATGGGATGAGGGAAATCTCTGGAAAAACGAAATAAAGCATGGCGTAACCGCGGAAGAGATTGAACAGTGTTTTAATAATCCCCCTTTCAGGCGTTTCTCAGAGAACTGTTATCAGAAAAAGTGTATGAAGAAAAGGCGGTTGAATCTCTTTGTGGATGGCGCATAGCGGGGCGGCCGCTACTTTTATACTTGTATCAAACCTATTGCCTCACGGGAGGATACCTGAAGTGGTTCAGGAATGGATCAACACGGGTAATCCGGGTGAATGCTTAAATATTCAGCATGACCTTCCGGCCACCTATCGGGATGATTTTAACAAATATGGCGGGGAAATTGAAGCCACGGTATTGAGCAAAATGATGTGGAGGAATACCGAATGGCTACATATGGTCATATCTATTCACTATGCAAGATGTGACACCCTCACTAGAAAGTTTTTCGGCGCAAATTTTGCATAATTTTCCTGCTGTGAGACTATCATGCCATCGACCACTGATGGAACGGCGGATTCGTTGGAGGGCACTCGAATGACCACAAAACAGTTCAAAGGCTCAAAGCTGTCAAGCCGGGGAACAATAGTCCTGATGCCGCCGGCAGCCGTCGCATGGTGAGGAGGGGGGAGAACGGCAATGGATCAAATTTTCAGCATTATGCTTGTGGATGACGAACCCGGCGTCATCAACGCGCTAAAACGGGTTTTTTTCGTGGATGAATTTCACATTCTTACAGCAAACAGCGGCTCTGAAGCACTGGATATCCCGGGCGGAACCGATACGCTGGTCAGGCTCATCATTTCCGATCAGCGCATGCCCCACATGACGGGGGCCGAATTTCTGGAAAAAAGCAGGGACATCTTTCCATACGCGCTCCGGTTCCTGTTGACGGCCCACATGGATATGGATGATCTGGTGGCGGCCGTCAACAAAGGCCGTATTCATCAATATATTTCAAAGCCCTGGGACGACCGTGATATGCGCCGGCGAATCAGAGAAGCGCTTGTGGAGCAGGACCATTTTTTGAAAAACGCGGGGTTGCATAACTTGACAGCAAAAGAAAGCCGGGATTTTCTCCATTTCAATGATCGGCTGGAGAAATCTCTTTCCATGATGGACGATACTTTTCAGCTGAATTTGGGTGATTAACCCTCCTCGTCACTCTCATATTGATAGGCTCCCCCAATGTGTTCTGTCATTTTGATTTCTGTTCCCTGAAATTTGATACGCTCCTTCCGCTAAACGCCCCGCAACCAGGCCCTTTCCGGACTGTTGTAACGACTTTTACCCTTTGGCACGTATATTGCTTTTGAAGAACATAAACCTTTTTGGGGGAGCTGGTTCGAAAATGGCAAAATACGGAAAGCCGACAGCCGGCACAGAGGTCTAAAATGCCCGATAACTTGTGTTCACTGGTTTTGGGTGATGCGCGTTTACCGATCATCAAGAAGCTGACCACTGTTCTTGAAAAACACTTTTCCTCGGTGACCATTACGTCCAATGTGGCCGACGAAGAGATGTTCCGCTATGAACCGGAACCGGCGCTTGTGATCTTCACGGATACCGTAAAACATGGGAGAGACATTCCTTTCAAGTTGCGCAAGCAACTTCCGAAAGTCGGCTTCGTGGTACTCTTTGACCGGGTGGAACCGGAAATGGAGCAAAGACTGAGAAGTGCGGGCAGCATTTTTCTGGGGTCCTACGATACGTTTTTCGCCTATTCGCAGGCCATTGTGGAGCCGCTTTTGTCGAGCCCATACAGTTAAAACCCCATAGATTGTTTGAGGAACCAAATGGAAAAAAATTATCGGATTATGGTGGTGGATGATGATTCAGGCCTCCGGGAAAGCTATCAACGGATCCTTGTGCCCCGGGAAAAAGAGAATATTTTGGAAAAGGGGGAATCACTTTTTCTTGACCCGCCAAACAACAGCTTTTCTTTGAAGCGGGAGCCCTACGAATTGACCACAGTGGAAAACGGGGAAGCGGCGGTGGCCGCCGTTGAAGCGGCAATGGCGGAAAAGCGGCCTTTTGCGGTGGCCTTCGTGGACATGAAGATGCCCGGAATTGACGGGGCCGAAACCGCCAGGCGCCTGTGGAAAATAGACCCCCATCTTCTGCTGATGATCGTGACCGCTTACAGCGACGCTTCACCGGACGAAATCATCAACACCGCCGGAAGAGATGACCTATTGTATATGCGTAAGCCTTTTACGGTTGACGAAATTCACCAGTTTGCCAGATCTCTGACGTCCCAGTGGAATCTCAGGCGGGAGCGGGATGAAATGGCGGCCCGCCTTAAAAAGACCAATGAAAATCTGGAGGATTTGGTGCTGGAGCGAACGCGGCGTTTAAGTGAAAGTAAGGAAGAACTGAAGAGCACGCTCACACGGCTTCGAAAGGCCCTGGGCGCAATCATCGAGGCCCTGGCGGCCGTGGTTGAGGCCAAAGACCCCTACACGGCGGGGCACCAGCACCGTGTAGCCGATCTGGCCAGGGCCATTGCCACCGAAATGGCGCTTTCAACCGATGAAAAGGAGGGAATCAGGCTGGCTGCCTCTATCCATGACATCGGCAAGATACGGGTCCCTTCGGAGATTCTCAACCGTCCCGGCAAGATCATGGATGCGGAGATGGACATCATCAAATGCCACCCGGAAGCCGGCTATGATGTTCTGAAAAACATCGATTTCCCCTGGCCCGTGGCCCAGATTGTACTTCAGCACCACGAACGGGTGGACGGTTCGGGATATCCCCGCGGCCTCAAGGATGAAGAAATCCTGATAGAGGCAAGGGTTATCGCCGTGGCGGATGTGGTGGATGCCATGTCTTCGCACCGGCCTTATCGTCCGGTCCTCGGAATCGACCCCGCGCTGGAAGAGATAGAACAGGGGAGCGGAACCCGCTACGATCCGAAAGTGGTGGCGGCCTGTATAAATCTGTTCAAGGAAAAAGGATTTCAGCTTTAAAATCATTTCAAGAAAGGAGCGTTTTAAAATGAAAAGAAATTTCCCGAAAATGTTCGGTTGGTGCTGCGGGTGGCTCATCCTTTTCCTGGGGGTGGCCCCCTTCACCCTGGCTGGGGACCTGGAAGAGGTGAAACAGCGGGGTGTTCTACGGCATCTGGGCGTTCCCTATGCCAATTTTGTCACCGGTGCGGGGGACGGCATGGATGTGGAACTGATGAAGCGTTTTGCCGAGTACCTGGGGGTTCGGTACGAATATGTCAAGACGTCGTGGAAGGATGTCATCGGAGACTTGACGGGCAAAAAGGTGAAGGCGGTCGGGGAAGATATCGAAATTCTCGGACCCGTGCCCGTAAAAGGGGACGTCATCGCCAACGGCTTCACCATCCTGGCATGGCGTCAAAAAATTGTAAGTTATTCAACCCCCACTTTCCCAACCCAGATCTGGGTAATGGCCCGGGCCGATTCCACGTTGACCCCCATTCAGCCCACCGGCGATATTGAACGGGATATTGCGGCGGTCAAGAAGCAGCTCAAGGGGCGTGGGCTGCTGGGGGTGGCCGATACCTGCCTGGAGCCCTCTCTCTACGGGGTTTCCCAGGCGGGGGCGGCGGTGAAAATGTTCAAAGGGAATCTGAACGAACTGGTGCCTGCCGTCATCAAGGGAGATGTGGAAGCCACCCTTCTGGATGTTCCGGACGCCCTCATCGCCCTTGAAAAATGGCCCGGCCAGGTGAAAGTCATCGGCCCCCTTTCAAAGGAGCAGGGAATGGGGGTTGCCTTTGCCAAGACCTCCCCCAAACTGCTGGAAGCCTGCAATCGTTTTTTGGAGATGAGCAGCGCGGACGGGTTCTATCTTGAGCTGGTCCGAAAGTATTACCCGGCCGTATTTGAATACTACCGGGATTTTTTCGCCGGTGACCGATGAAACAATTGCTCGCCTTTCTGAGACAACCCAGAAACCTGGCGGCCCTTTCGGCCGCCATGATGCTGGTGGGGTACATGGTTTTTTTGATCATGGCCAACTATACGTCCCAGATGGACCTGCAGCGCTCTGCCGCGTCCCGGTTTGAGGGCGAGGAGCGGAACCTGGCCCGAATCCTCAGCCGCTTTTTCTCGGAGAAAGAAAAGGAGGTGGCGGATCTGGCCGGGAGCCGGACCATCGCCATTTATTTTGAAAACAAGGCCCTGGGGATGACCATGGCTTATGGACTGCGGGCCAGTATCATCAGCATTGAGAATCGTTTCAAGGCGTTCATGGGGGAAGAACGACTGGGAAATGCCTCTGTTTACAAGGGTCTCATTCTTCAGGATCAAAGCGGCCACCCCATTGCCGCAGCGGGTGAGACCGAAGAAATCGTCATGATTCTTGCCCACTGGAACGATCGTCCGGATTCCGGCGGGGAAGGCCCCCGCATTCTGGTGAAACCGGGTGACCCCCTTCCATACGCGGTAATCGCCACTCCCTGCCGGTTCAAAGGGGCCCAGGTGGGGGAAACGGCGGCGCTGGTGGACATGGAAGCGGTCCGCCGTCATTTTTTGACATCCGAGGTCCCGGCGGTTCGCCGGCGTCTTGTTTTGGATCTTGAAAACGCCGGAAACAGCTCTCCATCAGAGCCTGTTCGCGCGGCAAATGCGGTCTCAACGCCGCTGCTGAGCTACAGTATCCCCGTCCAGGGGACCCCCTTCGATCTGGTGACCCGAGTCCCCGCATCACGGATCTACGGTGAAACCCGGCCGGACCGGCTTCTGCTGGCCACCGCGACCCTGGGCCTTCTCATCCTGGGAACCGCCGTCTATTTTGTGGGCATGAACGCCCGGAACCGGATCCTTCAGGCACACCTCAAGGAAGCAACGGCCCGGGAAGCCGAAATAGAGGAGAAAAACCTGGCACTGGACCGTTATCGCCTGAATCTGGAACAGATGGTGGAAGAACGGACCCTTGAACTAAAGAAGACCCAGAAGGAACTGCTCATCAAGGCCACGGAAGCGGGCCGGGCCCAGATGGCCACGGTGGTGCTTCACAACATCGGGAACGCCGTCACACCGGCCATGGTCCATGTGGAACAGATGAAAATCGACGGGCTGGAAAAAATTGTTTTTTACCTGAATCGGTGTTACGAGGACCTGAAGGCGCACACGGAGGACCTGGGCGCATATATCACCCGGGACCCCCGGGGAAAAGAGGTGGCGGCCTACGCGGAAACGCTGATACGGGAACTGGGAACGTACCAAACAGACCGCCTGAGGGTGATAGAGGAGGTCCATGCGGCCCTTTCCTATGTGGCTGAAACGCTGACTTTACAACAGTCCTATGGACCCGAGACCGCCCGCATAACGGAGACCGCGGACCTGAACCAACTGGTGGAAGACGCGCTCCTGATGCAGGCCGGAACCCTTCAACAGGGCAACATCCATGTGAACAAAGTGCCGGCGCCCGGCCCGCTGTTGGTGCGGGTCGAGCGAAACCGGCTCATGCAGACTCTCATCAATCTCATTCGAAACAGCTGCGAGGCCATGGATTTTCCGGATGGGTCGTCACCCGAACGTCGCCTTCAGATAAAAACCTTCAAGGCGCATGACCGGGTGGGGTTTGAGGTTACGGATACGGGCATTGGCCTGGAAACCGATTCGGAGGAAGACCTTTTCGAATTCGGCAACAGCAGGAAGGGGTTTTCCGGTTTCGGACTGACCTATTGCAAGGAATTCGTGGAGGCCAATGGGGGAAGCATTTCCCTCACCAGTCCGGGACCGAATAAAGGGGCCACCGCGCGGGTGACATTTCCCGATCCATTATAAAGCGTGCTTCAAGAGAATGAACGACACGCATTGGAGAAAGAACTCATGACATCAAACCGGAACACCCCCGAAACGCCACAGGAAGAGGCGCCCCGCTATCCGTGGGCCGCTGCGCTGGAAAACTTCCAGGTCTTTTTTAATCTCTGCCCGGATTTTCTCTTTGTGCTGGACATGGAGGGGAACATCATTCAGACCAACGACACCGTGCTTAAAGTTCTGGGGTATTCCAATGGGGAACTTATGGGGATGCCGGTGGTGCTTCTCCACCCGGAGCACCGCCGGGAAGAGGCGGGGATCATTGTAAAGGAAATGCTGGAGGGACGTCGGGAAAACTGTCCTGTTCCTCTTTTGACCCGGGATGGCCGGGAGATCCCGGTGGAGACCCGGATCATCTTGGGGCGGTGGAATGGTCAACCGTGCCTCTTCGGGTACAGCCGGAATATGATGGAACTCAAGGAGAGTGAGGAGCGGCTTCAACTGGTTTTGTCCGGGGCCGACCTCGGTACATGGGACTGGGATATCCCCACCGGGGAAGTTCATTTCAACCAACGGTGGACTGAGATGCTGGGGTATGACATGGGAGAGATCGAATCCCACGTGCGGACCTGGGAAACGCTGCTCCACCCGGAGGATGCGGGTCCCGTCACGGAGGTGCTGCAACGCCATCTGGATGGGGAAATCGATGCGTACCAGACCGAGCACCGGCTAAGGTCCAAATCCGGTGCCTGGGTGTGGGTCCTGGACAGTGGCCGGGTAACCCACCGGGACGGGTCGGGTGTGCCCCTGCGCATGGCGGGTATCCACATGAACATCAGTGCTCGGAAACAGGCCGAAGAAGAGATTCTTGAGCACAGGGACAACCTCGAGAAGCTGGTGCGGGACCGGACCCGACAACTGGAAGAGGCCCAGAAAGGGTTGCTGGTGCGGGCCGTGGAGGCGGGACGTTTGCAGGCCATGGACATGATGCTTCACAATATCGGAAATGCCGTAACGCCCATTTTACTGCAAATCGACAAACTGGTTATGATGTTCACTGAAAATCAGGCCTTGAAATATCTGGATGCCTGTTATCGGGAACTTCTGGCCCATCAGGGAGATCTGGACCGTTATCTCTCAGGGGATACCCGGGGAAAGGAAATATTTTCCTACATGGGCAGACTGTTGGACGCCCTGCTCCTTGAACATCGGGAAGAGCAAACCGATGGCATTCGTACCATACAGAGCGCAGCGCGTCATATTTCGGAAATCCTCAAGGTCCAGAGTCTCTCCATGAACAATTGCGGGATAAAGGAACCGTTGAGCGTGGCCGAAATCATAAAAAAAGCCCTGCTGATCCAGGAACCGGCACTGAACAAACGCAACATCCGGCTCAGAACGTCCCTGGACCCCCAGGTGGTCATCACGGCGGATCGAAACGCCATGAGCCAGGTGGTCATGAACCTCATTAAAAATGCCTATGAGGCGTTGGACCCCCCCGGACACGACGTCTCCAAAAAAGAGATTGCCATCCATGCCTTCCGGGAAAATAAAAGAGCGTTCCTCGAAATTTCAGACAGCGGCATCGGTCTGGCGCCGGAGGAACTGAACATGGCCTTTGAAACCAGTGTTTCAGGCAAGGGTTCTTCCGGTTTCGGGCTTTTCTACTGCAAAACCATTGTGGAGGCCAACGGTGGAACCATTTCCCTGAAAAGCGCCGGCAAAGGAAGAGGCGCCACGGTACGGATGAGTTTTAAAGAGGGTGAAGATGGCGGCGGAACGGGAGACCCTGTTGCCGGGACCGCCTGAAAAATGCGCGGGGACAAATGATGGAAGCCGATGAACCATTGCCCCGCCGAAGGAGAAAAATCAAAGGAGAAAAATCAATGGAACAAAATAGACGCATATTGGTGGTGGATGATGATTCCGGTATCCGGGAGATTTTTGAAAATATCTTCCCGGAAAGATCCGACAAGGCGTTGATGGATGAGGGCAGCATGCTTTTTGATGCACCCCCTCCCCGCGGTTCATCCTATGCGCCGGATTTCTGGGAGATCGCCACCGCGGAGAACGGGGAAGCGGGGGAACGCCTGGTTCGGGAATCGGTGGCAGGGGAAAAACCCTTTGCCATGGTTTTCCTGGACATGAAGATGCCGGGAATCGACGGGGCGGAGACGGCCAGGCGCATCTGGAAAATCGACCCCCGCGTCAAAATCGTCATCATGACCGCTTACAGTGAGTTCAAACCGGAAGAAATCAGCAGTATCGCCGGCCGGGAAGAGCTTTTCTATCTGAGAAAGCCCTTTTCCCGCGATGAAATCCGTCAATTCGCCCGCTCCCTGGTACACCAGTGGAACCTGGAACGGATGCGGGACCGGCTCCAGGAGGAACTGCGGGAAGCCAATCTGCACCTGGAGGAAAAGGTCGCGAAACGAACCCTGGCCCTTCAACGGGCCCACGAAAGGCTTGAAGTGCTGGACCAGGATAAAATGAATTTTCTCAGGTACCTTTCCCATGAGATGAACACGCCCCTGAACTGGATCAGCGGCGCCACGATCATCGAAAGGGAGGCGTTAAGTCCGGAAGACCACGAGATGCTGAAATTTATGGAGCAGGGACTGGAACGGATCACAACCCTGGTCCGGGAAGTGGTGGCCTATTTTGAGATGGCGGGGGGGGAGCTTGTCCTGAACCGAAAAACCCTCTTGCTCCCGGCGTTGTTTTCGGAAATTCTGGAGGAGAATGCGCGGGAAATTCAAGATACCGGCATTAAAATCGACATCCGGATAGACCCGGAGCAAACCGTGGAAGCCGATCCTGAATATTTCCGGAAGCTGATGAAAATTCTGTTGCAAAACGCCCTGGTTTACTCGGATGCCGGTGGGACGGTGACCATATCCGGAAAGCGGGAGGGGGGGACCTTTCGTCTGGCAATTGAAGACCAGGGGAAAGGGATCCAGGAAAAGCACCTGGAGAGGATTTTCCAGGCGTTTGCCACGGAAGCGCATGATCGCCGGGAAGCGGGCTTCGGGCTGAACCTGCCCCAGGCACGTTTGATCGCCCGGGCCCATGGATGGCGGCTCCGGGCCGAGAGCGACGGGCCGGATAAGGGCGCGCGCATGGTGATCGAGATGGATGACGACGAAAGGGGGGGCGTAAGATGAAGGGTTTCAGGATTTTGGTTGTTGTCGCGGCCTTCTCATGCTTTTTTCCGTTGGGGGGGTGGGCTGCGGCGGTCCCCCAGGCCCCCCCCATTCCGGTGGGGCTGGACGCGGATATGTCTTCCGGATCGGCCCGGTCCGGGGAGGCCATCCGGCGGGGAATCGTTCTGGCAATGGCGGACATCAACGCCCGGGGGGGCGTTCTGGGAAGGCCCCTTGCCCTGGTGGTTCGGGACAACCGGGGCAACCCGGCAAGGGGTCTGGACAACATTGAAGCCTTCGCCGAAATGAAGGACCTGGTGGCCGTGGTGGGCGGCCTGCACACGCCGGTGGCCATGGCGGAACTGGCGATCATTCACCAGAACCGCATCCTTTACCTGGACCCGTGGGCCGCGGGAACCGCCGTGGTGGAAAACGGATACAGCCCCAATTATGTATTTCGAGTGTCGGTGCGGGACGAATACGCCGGTGCTTTTCTGGTGGAAAAGGCCCTTCTAAGGGGACATGAAAAAATCGCGCTTCTCCTGGAGCAGACCGCCTGGGGACGATCCAATGAACGGTCCATGACCGCGGCCCTCGAGGCCGGGGGCCGTAAACCGGCCACCGTCCAGTGGTTTCACTGGGGGGTCCGGGATCTGAGCCGCCAGATCCGGGCCGCGGCGGATGCCGGAGCGGATGTGGTCATTCTGGTGGCCAATGCGCCGGAAGGGGTGGTCGCCGTAAAGGCCATGGCGGCGCTCCCCCGTGAACGGCGCCTTCCCATGATCTCCCACTGGGGCATTACCGGCGGCAATTTTTTTAAAGAGGCGGGCCCGAGCCTCGAAGAAACGGACCTGGTCTTTCTACAGACGTATTCTTTTCTGAGCCCGCCCTTTCCTGAAAAAGCCCGGGCGGTCTTTGAGGCCTATCGGCTGAAATTCCCGGAATGCACGAGCGTTCCAGAGATCATGGCGCCCGCGGGAACGGCCCATGCCTGGGATCTGATTCAGCTCCTGGCCCTGGCCATCGAGAAAGCGGGCGCCATCGACAGGCCCTCCGTGAGAAACGCCCTGGAACACCTGGACGTCTATTCGGGCCTGGTGCGGGTTTATCGGCCCCCCTTTACCCCCGATCGACACGACGCACTCAACAGGGAGGATTTTCGGCTTGCCCGGTACGGCCGTAAAGGCGCGATTGTGCCCCTGTCCGCCATACCCGGAAAGGATTCTCCATAATGAATGAAGCCTCCCGCATACTGCCCCACATTCTGAAGCGCGTGCTCCCCCTGACCGCGGCGGCCCTGCTGCTCACCTGGATGGGCATGCGGATTATCGTGGCCGACACCCTGCGCCGGGAAATCCATGACCGTGTCGCCCATGAGACCATTCACTGGGCACAGATGGTTTCGGCCAGGCTGAACGGCATTATGACGTCCCTCAAGAACCTGGCCGGAAACGATTTGATGATCAACGCGCTCATCGATACAACGGGCCGGGAAAACTACCTTCCCCTCTTTTTTCAGTCCCTGAGGATTCCCGGGGCGGAAACCCCCTGCATTGTCCTGGCCGATTATAGGGGTCGGACATTGGCTGCCAACCAGGAGGATACCCCCGGTTACATGAACGTTCCCTGGCTCGGGGCGGTGATGGCGGGAGAGTCGTTTTTCAAAGTTTCCCCGGAGGGGCTGGAGGCGGCCGTGCCGGTTTTATACCACGGCCTCGGGGAAGGTCTGGTGGCAGTGGCCTACGGCCCGGACCAGGTGTCCGAATTGTTGTCCATCTCAGCCCCTGGTATGGCTTTTGCGGTTTTTGACAACCGTGGCGATCGTCTTTTCGCCTCCCCGGGGACCCCGTGGAAAACGGGTGTTCCGGATTCCGGGGCGCCGTCCGAGGGCTGGGTTGAAGCCACCCGGAAAATCCCCGGCTTCGACAACCTCACCCTGGTGTGTGGAGAGCCCGCCGCAAGCGCCTTCCGCTCTCTGCGCCGGCTCGATATCTTTTTCCTGGCGGTCATGGGTCTCGGCCTTACGGCACTTATCGCGGCGGTTTACCTGGCCGTCCGCATGGTCACAAAGCCCCTGTCCGGTTTTGCCGCCCATATGGATCGGATTGCCACGCATGGCCAACTGGAGGGCCGGGTATCGGAATCGGGCCCGTCGGAATTTCAAAAACTGGGCCGCTCTTTCAACCGCTTGATGGAAGATCTGACCATTTCAAACGCAAAACTTCAGGAAAGCGAAGCCATGGCCCGGGCCATCCTGAATGCGTCTCCCGCCGCCATTGTACTCCTGGATCGGGAAGGCGTGGTGCTGGACTGCAACGACACCTATCCGGCCCGGTTCGGCATTACCCGCGACGCATTGTTGGGTTCAGTCCTCTGGGACTCTTTTCCCAAAGACAATCTGGAAAGACGGCGCATGGAGGTCAATGGGGTCTTTCTTTCCGGCAAGCTTTTCAAGGGGGAAGACAAACTGCTGGAACAGTGGGTCGACTACCATATCGCCCCGGTACTCGTGGACCGGAATCTTCAGGTCCGGAGCGTGGTGGTGGAAGCCCTTGACATCACCGACCGCAAACGATCGGAACAACGGCTCCGCGTGGCCGATGAGCTGCGGGCCATGGAAGCCGGCCGGGCTCAAGCAGCCGGCCACGTGCTCCACAATATCGGAAATGCCATCACCCCGGCCGGGATATATACGGAGGAAATGCTGGCGGAAAACCGAAACCAGACCCTCGCCTACCTGGAAAAATCTTATGATGATCTTCTTGATCACCGGGATGACCTGCAGGCATACGTGAATCGGGATGAGAGAGGCAAGCGGGTTTTCGACTATATGAAATCTCTGATCGCCTCCCTGAAACAGGAGCGTGATCGAAGACGGGATGCCCTCAATCAAATGAAGCGGGCCATCGAGCGTATTCTGGAAATGCTCAATCTGCAACAGGCTTACGTGGAAACAACGGCGGAGAAAAGGAGAGTGGCTGATGGAAATGGAAAACCGGATGCGCCGAACCCTCATGGATGATAAACGGGAAAGCCGTATTCTGGTGGTGGACGACGAAGCCAACCACCGGCATTCGGTCACACGGGTCCTGATGGAATCGAACACCCGCATCATGGAAGCCGCAAGCGGAAAAGCGGCGCTTGAAACGGCAAAGTCATTTGAGCCGGATCTGATCATTCTGGACATTCTGATGCCGGAAATGGATGGTTACGAGGTCTGCCGGAGGCTGAAGGCCGACCCTGAAACCCATGATATCATGGTGGTGCTCCTTTCGGCCCGCCCCCGGGTGACGGACCGGCTGATGGGATATGAAGCGGGGGCGGACGACTATCTGATCAAACCCTTTGAACCGGAGGAATTGAGAGCCAAATGCCGGATATTGTGCCGTCTCAAGGAAGCGAGGGAACTGCTGAAGGAAAACTCCGAGAAAATAAAGTTTTTTGCGTACTCGGTTTCACACGACTTGAAAGGCCCGGCTATCAGCACCCGCGGGTTTGACATCCGTGAATCTCTGGGGGGATTTTTGAGACCCCTGGCCGTGGGTGCTCATCAAAAGGGACTGGAACTGGCTTACCATGTGGATGGGGCCGTTCCGGAACGGATCATCGGAGACCCCACCCGCCTCCGCCAGATTATCGTGAACCTGGTGGGAAATGCCGTCAAGTTCACCGGCAGCGGCGAGGTGGTGGTGCGCGTGGGCGTTGAAGGGGGGCAAAAGCACGGTATTTGCCTTCATTTTTCCGTTTCCGACACGGGCATCGGGATTCCCTTGAGCCAACAGGCCGGGATTTTCGAACCTTTCACTCAGGCCGACGGTTCCATCACAAGGCGCTACGGGGGCACGGGTCTGGGTCTGGTTATCTCCAGGGCCCTTGCGGAACTGATGGAGGGGCGCATGTGGGTGGAGAGCCGGGTAAAACAGGGAACCGTATTTCATTTCACGGCCCTCTTTTCCCTTCCCGAAACACCCGAAACGTCGCGGCAAACCCAATGCATGGTCCCGCTCAAGGGCCTTTCTCCCACTGAAAGAAAGCGCGTGCGGATTCTGCTGGCCGAAGACAATGCGGTCAACCGGAAGCTGGCGTTGCTGGTGCTGGGTAAGCTGGGGTATACGGCCCAAAGCGTTGTCAATGGAGAAGAGGCCTTTCTCGCCCTTCAAAAGGACGCCTTCGACCTGGTGCTGATGGATGTCCAGATGCCTGTTTTAAACGGCGTGGAGGCCACCCGGAAGATCCGGGAAATGGAGAAAAAATCGGGCGGTCACGTGCCCATCGTGGCACTGACGGCCAATGCCATGAAGGGGGACCGGGAACGGTATCTGGCGGCGGGCATGGACGCTTACATGTCCAAGCCTTTCAAGGGAGACGAACTCCAGCGGGTGATCGAACAAATCACGGCCAAAAAAACGAAAGGAAAAATCTCATGAAAAAAGTGCTGATTGTGGACGATGACGCGGCTGTTCGGGTGGCGTACAGGGAAATTCTGGCGCCCAGGGACACCGGGGTGTTGCTGCAGGGTGAGGCCCTTTTCGGCAGCTGTCAGGCTGCCCGGGAACCATCTTCCTACGAAATTGAGGAGGCGGCCGACGGCCTGGAAGCCATTGACAAGGTTCGCGAGGCCAAAAACCTGGGGCAGCCTTTCGGGGTCGCCTTCATGGACATGAAGATGCCGGGGCTGAACGGAGCCGAAACCACCCGGGAGATCTGGGCCATCGATCCCCATATAAAGGTGGCAATTGTAACCGCCTTCAGCGACATTTCTCCCGATGACATCGTTCGGGTTGCGGGAAGAAACGATCTTTTCTATCTGAAGAAACCCTTCAACCCACAGGAGATCCGGCAGTTCGCCCGGGCACTGTGCAACCAGTGGGTTTTTGACAAATACAGAGAGAAAGAACTGGGTCGCAGGGAGGCCCTGAAAACGGAAAGCCTGGCCTGCATGGCCGGTGCGATGGCCCATCATCTCAACAATCTGCTGGCGGTCGTGTCAGGCAACCTGGAGATGCTCAGGGAAGATCTGCCTGCGGGAAGCAACCTATGCCATTTTGTGGATCATGCCGAGAAGGGCGCCCGGCGTGGTGCGGATCTGGGCAGGCACCTTCTGACATATCTGGGGCAGCGGATGGATGAGAAAAGCTACCGCAACCTGTCCGTTGAAGTATACGGGTCCCTGTCCATGATCGAAAAATCTCTTCCACGGCAGGTGCGTCTCGAAACCCGCCTGGCGCCAAACCTGCCCATGGTCAACCTGGACGGCGATGCTTTCCATGAAGTGCTCATGGGCATCACAACCAACACCTGGGAGGCCATCGGACAGGAGGAGGGCACAGTGACCATCACCACGGGCACCAGTTCTTTTTCTCCATCCCGGTGGCGGAAAGTGGTGCCGCCGGAGGAAGCGGTCGCCCAATATGTTTATGTGGAAGTGGCCGATGACGGTTCCGGCATGGGTGCAGAGACCCTGGAGCGCATGTTCGACCCGTTTTTTTCCACCAAATTCATGGGTCGGGGATTGGGACTGGCGGCAGTCCAGGGGGTGGTCCAATCCCATGATGGATGGATCGGCGTATCGGGTACAGAAGGGGAAGGAACAACCCTTGGGGCTTTTTTTCCCGCCGTGCCAATGCCTCTGTAATGGTTCCAAGGAAAGAGATAATGGATGCAATGAACCGGATTCTAATTGTGGATGATGACGCCACCGTAAGAGTGTCTTACCGGCAGGTTCTCTCTCGTCGGGAGAAACCCTACCTTTCCCAGGGAGACCGTCTTTTCGGGGGGGGGAAGGCTAAAACAGAAGAGACTTCCCCCCTCTATGACATACGGGAGGCGAAAAACGGCGGTGAGGCCGTGGGAATGGTCCGGGAGGCCGTGGAAAGGGGCAGACCTTTCGAGCTGGCCTTTGTGGACATGAAGATGCCGGGAATGAACGGGGCCGAGACGGCCCGGGAAATATGGCGGATCGATTCCGGCATCAAGATCGTCATCGTTACGGCCTTCAGCGAGGTGTCCCCCGATGAGATGGTTCAGGTAACGGCCAGGGAAGACCTCTTTTACCTGCGAAAACCCTTTAACCCGGAGGAAATCCGACAGTTTGCCCGGGCTCTGTGCCGTCAGCGGGACCTGGAACGGGAGCGGGATCTGCTGGCCGCCGGTCTCGGGGAGGCCAACCTGGCCCTGGAAGACATGAACCGGAACCTGGCGGAGAAGGTCCGGAAACAGGCGGAAATGCTCATTCAGTCGGAAAAAATGGCGTCTCTGGGAGTCCTGGTGGCCGGCGTGGCCCATGAGATCAACAACCCCCTGTCCTTTATCAAAGCCAACCTTTCCGCCCTGAAACAGTACGCCGGGAGCCTGGCGGCCCTGATTGAAAAATATGAGGCATTGACGGCGACCCTCACAACGGGAAAGGGGAATGACCCCGCCGGGCGGCACGGGGATATCCAGGATTTCAGGGAACGGAAAAGAATTGATTTTATTTTAAGTGACCTGCCGGACCTGGTGACGCAATCCCAGGAAGGGACCGAGCGAATTGAGGCCATTGTTCGTGACCTCAGGGGTTTTTCCCGGGCTGATGAGGGCGAGAGGCGTGATGCTGATATCAACGAAAGCATTGACACCGCCATCAACATCATCTGGAACGAAGTGAAGGGGAGAGTCAAAATCGTTCGGGACTACGGAGATCTGCCGGCTGTTTCCTGCTTTCCACAGAAACTGATTCAGGCCGTCATGAACATTTTAATCAATGCGTCCCACGCCGTTACAGACATGGGCGACATCCGCATTGTCACGCGGCAGGTGAAGGCATCGACCGAAACAACGGGGTCCGTCCGGATCGAGATTTCCGATACGGGGTGCGGAATGTCTGAAAAGGATGTCAAACGGGTCTTCGATCCATTTTTTACCACCAAACCCGTGGGCCGGGGACTGGGGCTGGGGCTCTATATTACCTACGAAATCATCCATGCCCATGGGGGAGACATCTCGGTGGACAGCCGGGAGGGCGCGGGCAGCACTTTCACGATCACCCTCCCCATGGCCGCCGGGGCGATACGCCCGCTCATTGAAGTTTAAACCCGCCATCAGGTTTTATCGCCGAACGCCCCAAAATTCAGGGCCTCTCGCATAAAACGGATCATCCGGATGGATCGGAAATTTTCGAGACAAAACACCGCCAAAAGGATGGCAGCATTTGGCCGGTTGAAGTATCCACGGCCCATATAGAGGATCATGGGGATTGGCATAAGGGAACTTCCAAAAAATAATCTACGCATCCTGCGTCTTGCCCTTTTGCCCGTCTTCTACGTTGCGACAACAGGCACATAGCCCACTATCCACCTGCTGTCACGCCTTGAATACGAACAAAAGTTCCGCACGATATGCGTATATTATTTTCTTCCAGTTCCCTAACAGAAAGCCATTCCTGCCTTTCCTCCCGACAGAGACTTTCACCTTGCGGGATACACCGATCTTTCCTCGGCGCGATAGCGACGGCCGCATCACCCATCATGTGCGTGTGCGGGACCGTCCGGCCAAAATAACAGGGATTGCGCAACGATGGCGCTATCTTTTGCGTTGCACTTTGTATCTCAAAATGATAGGACCCCTCAATTACAGATATTTAATTCACGAATGGCTATAAGAAAAATGCACAATACGAATTGAGGAATGATGAATTCCCAACGGAACAACTGTCAATTTTCTCTTCTTCTGGTAGATGATGATGCCAACATTCTGGCCGCGTTGAAGCGCGTTTTCATGGGTCAGCCCTATGTCCTCCAAACCGCTGGAGATGGAAACAAGGCCCTCGAACATATGGAAAAAGCCCATTTCCATGTGGCCCTTGTCGACCTGAAAATGCCGGGGATAGACGGGCTGGAGCTCCTTCGACACATTCGGGAAAAGCATCCCGATACAAACGTTATCCTGTTGACGGCACATGGCGGGGTCAAGGAAGCGGTGTCCGCCATGAAGTCAGGTGCGCTGGATTTCATCGAAAAACCGTTTTCACCTGAGGCGTTAAGAAGCCGGATCGCCCGTCTTTATGAGATCTGGCGGCTCAAGGAAGAAAATCGGCGCCTCAAAGCGGAAATGAGTTTTCAATTCGGTTTCGATCGACTGGTGGGGAATGCCCCCTCCATGTTGAAGCTGAAACAGATGATTGTTCATACAGCCCCCAGCGATGCCTCCATCCTGATTCAGGGAGAGACCGGGACTGGAAAGGAGCTGGTGGCCAGGGCTATCCACCATCACAGTCCACAATCTGAAGGCCCTTTTATCCCGGTGGACTGTGCCGCCATCAGTGCCGCCGTCATTGAAAGTGAACTTTTCGGGCACGTGAAAGGCGCATTCACCGGCGCCCATGCCCCTACCATGGGATTGATACGGACTGCCGGCGGGGGCACCCTGTTTCTGGACGAAGTGGGAGAATTGCCCATGGGGATTCAGGCAAAGCTCTTGCGCACCCTTCAGGAACGGCAGGTTCGACCCGTGGGAAGTGCCCGAACATATAAAGTGAAGATACGGATTGTGGCCGCAACCAACAGGGACCTGGAGGCTGAAGTGACTAAAGGACGGTTTCGTGAAGACCTCCTCTACAGGTTGAATGTGGTGCTTTTGACAGTCCCCCCCCTTCGTGAGAGACGGGAGGACATTTCCCTGCTGGCCCGGCATTTTTTATCCCACTTTGGAAATGACGTATCTCCCGTCAGAAGTCTCTCCATGGAAGCACTGAACCGGATAGAACACTATTCCTGGCCGGGCAACGTGCGGGAACTGGAAAACCTTCTGCGACGCGGCGTGGCGCTGGGGATGCAATCTGAACTGGGAATCGAAGACCTTCCCTCACCCTTTTCCAACCGCTCGGACGACTTCGATCCCAACGGCACACCAAGGGCGGAGGACGATACCCTGTCGGCATGGGAAAAGGCGGCCATCCGAAATGCTCTGAGAAAAAGCGGCGGCAAAAGAAGACCGGCCGCGAGAATGCTCAAAATCGGCGAGGCCACGCTTTACAGGAAGATCAAAACCCACGACCTTTAATGTATTCCTTTTTATTCCGGGGACACCTTACTTATCTTTCTTTTTAGGTCCAGGTTTTTGAGGTTTGAGCTTTCGGCCCAAAAGGAGTTCCATTGTTCCAATAAAAGAATCAACGCCTAAAGGTCGCCCGGTCCGTTCGTGTTTTCTAAATAACGCTATTTCCGGCTCCTGAACATCAATGGCCAAAAAATCTTCCCAGGGTTTATTGACCATTTCCAGTAATGGCTTTGTTTTTACAAGGATATCATCTTTGCCTTTCATGTGTGGTCCCGCACTACTCCAGTGCCAATCTTCAGGT
>Ga0222657_1000351_pt1 | contig 24322 bp, 18 predicted proteins | sample AntAcemetagen474_FD_179858 | JGI IMG/M metagenome (GOLD analysis project Ga0222657, IMG submission 179858) | Saline water microbial communities from Ace Lake, Antarctica - #474 | ecosystem: Environmental > Aquatic > Non-marine Saline and Alkaline > Saline | place: Antarctica: Ace Lake... | reverse complement strand
CCCTTTTATTTTCAGAAATTCGACGCACTTAAAATCCATCGGGGAAAAGGAGGATAGACGGCATGAAAAAAAAGACATCTCAATCGACAGCAATAAGAATACTTATAACCATGATGGGTGTGGCTTTTTTTTTTATGAACGCGGCCCCCGTCAGCGCCCAGACTTCTTTCACCTTACTCCACAGTTTTACAGGTCAAACTGATGACGGAAGCGACCCTTGGGGCAGTTTGATTTCCGACGGGTCCACCCTCTACGGGATGACTCAGGCCGGCGGCGCCTCAAATTACGGCACGATATTTTCCATCCAGACCGACAACAGCGGCTTCACGCTTCTCCACAGTTTTAGAGTCGAGGCTGATGACGGACTCTACCCTACCGACAGTTTGATTTCCGACGGGCCCACCCTCTACGGGATGACTTTGTACGGCGGCGCCTCAAATAAAGGTACGATATTTTCCATCCTGACCGACAATAGCGGTTTCACGCTCCTCCACAGTTTTACCGGCGGGCCTAATGACGGAAGCGACTCTTGGGGCAATTTGATTTCCGACGGGTCCACCCTCTACGGGATGACTTTGTACGGCGGCGCCTCAAATAAAGGTACGATATTTTCCATTCAGCCCGACAACAGCGGCTTCACGCTCCTCCACACTTTCACCGGCCAGACTGATGACGGAAGCAAGCCTCGCGGCAGTTTGCTTTCCGACGGGTCCACCCTCTACGGGATGACTTTGTACGGCGGCGCCTCAAATTACGGCACGATATTTTCCATTCAGACCGACAACAGCGGCTTTACGCTCCTCCACAGTTTTACAGGTCAAACTGATGACGGAAGCGACCCTTGGGGCAGTTTGCTTTCCGACGGGCCCACCCTCTACGGGATGACTTTACACGGCGGCGCCTCAAATAAAGGTACGATATTTTCCATCCAGACCGACAAGAGCGGCTTCACGCTCCTCCACAGTTTTAGAGTCGAGGCTGATGACGGACTCTACCCTACCGACAGTTTGATTTCCGACGGGCCCACCCTCTACGGGATGACTTTCTACGGCGGCGCCTCAAATTACGGCACGATATTTTCCATTCAGACCGACAACAGCGGCTTTACGCTCCTCCACAGTTTTGCAGGTCAAACTGATGACGGACGCCAGCCTTACGGCAATTTGCTTTCCGTCGGGTCCACCCTCTACGGGATGACTGGCAACGGCGGCGCCTCGAATTCCGGTGTGGTGTTTTCGCTCGGATTGGCACCCCCCATGCCTTCAGTGACGCCAACGCCCTCGATCACGCCGACGCCTTCGATCACCCCAACACCAAGTGTAACTCCGACACCTTCTGTTACACCTACACCTTCAGTGACACCAACACCTTCAGTGACACCAACACCATCGGTAACTCCAACGCCCTCGGTTACTCCGACGCCATCGGTAACGCCAACACCCTCGGTTACACCCACGGCATCGGCAACGCCAACGCCTTCAGTCACGCCGACACCATCGGTTACACCAACTCCATCAGTTACTCCGACCCCCTCGGTTACACCAACGCCGTCCGTGACCCCGACACCCTCGATTACGCCGACACCTTCGATTACACCAACACCATCGGTTACGCCTACGCCTTCGGTTACACCGACACCGTCTGTTACCCCGACACCTTCGGTCACACCGACACCTTCGATTACACCAACACCATCGGTTACGCCTACGCCTTCGGTCACACCAACGCCGTCCGTGACCCCGACGCCCTCGATTACACCGACGCCTTCGGTGACGCCAACATCATCGGTTACACCGACACCTTCAGTTACACCAACGCCGTCCGTGACGCCGACGCCCTCGGTTACGCCAACACCCTACTACTGCACTGATCCTCTCCAACTTGCCAATATGGAAGATATGTGGCTGGCTCAGACGCGGTCTTTAGCGGCCGACGGATGGTATTTCCAGGTGGTGAAGGCTAATCTGCTCTCAAGCGTTTACGGGGAGATCTATGACAATGCCAACAGTTTCAGCGACCAGTCGGCCTTTTCATCCTACCCGGCAGCGCTGCGGATAACGCGGGGAAGCGAAGACATCGATATCCGGGAGGGCGATTACCTGATGGCAACCTTTGGCGGAGGAACCGAGGTAAGGATTTACCCGCCGGCTATCTCCGGCAGCCTCGACGTTTACTATTACATCGGTCAGGACGGAAGCACGTACAGCGACGTGGAACTCTGCGACCCAGCCAAACTAGTGCCGACCGCGACGCCGACCCCAACCCCCAGTGTAACACCGACACCAAGTGTGACTCCAACCCCGAGCGTGACACCGACGCCGACACCGTCAGTTACACCGACAACGACCCCATCAGTGACGCCGGCTCCGACCCCGTCAATGACACCTACGGTAACTCCGTCAGCCACACCGCTGCCAACGCCATCAGTCACCCCTACGCCTTCAGTAACACCTACGTCCTCGCCGTCAGTTACGCCGACACCCTTGGTGATACCCTCGTCCACTCCCTATCCCACACCGGAGTACCTGGTGCTCGCTTCCGGGGACTATGACGGCGACGGAATCTCGGATATAGCGATCTTCCGACCCGACAGCGGCCTCTGGGCGGTCCGGGGATTGGGGCGGACTTACTTCGGTGCTGCCGGGGATGTCCCGGTCAGCGGGGATTACAATGGCGACGGGATTACTGATGTCTCGATCTTCCGGCCGGCTTCCGGACTTTGGGCGGTCAAGGAATCAACCCGTCTCTACTTCGGTGGTTCGGATGACATTCCGGTTCCGGGTGATTATGACGGGGACGGATCAAGCGACATTGCCGTCTTCGGAGAGACGAGCGGCCGCTGGGCCGTACGGGATAGTACCCGGGTTTATTTCGGGGCCTTGAATGATCGACCTGTCCCGGGTGATTTTGAGGGAAGCGGCATTGCCTTCATCGGGATCTTCCGTCCATCCTCCGGCCTCTGGGCGATCCGGGGTCTGACCCGGCTCTATTTTGGCGCCTCCGGTGATCGGCCGGTTCCGGGCGTCTATCAATGGTACGGTATCGGTAAAGCGGCCGGATCCTTTCAGTATCAGCCCGCCATCTTCCGTTCCGCCACCGGTCTCTGGGCGATCCGCGGCGTTACCCGGGTCTATTTCGGAGGATCGGGAGATACACCGGTGATCGGCGACTTCACCGGTGACGCGCTCGATGAGTTCGGGATATTCCGTCCCGCTTCCGGCCTCTGGGCAGTTAGAGGGATAACACGTGCTTATTATGGTTCTACCGGGGATATTCCGGTTACGAGGTAGAATTAATGGCAAACACCACCGCCTGTGCAAAGACAGTAGAGACAGTTATTATACAGTATGGGGTGAAAAGAGCTGCCTGAAGGGGATATTATATCTTACTTTGAACCCAGGTTGAGATACCCGGGTTTTTTTGTGGGAAAATGTAATCTGTGTAAAAATTATTACGATTGAAGGATTGATATAAATACTAGACTACTTGACAACTTACCATAAATAAATCCAGAAAAATCTGATATTTTCTGATATTTTCCTTGATAAGAAAGAGTGGAGAAGATATTATATGATAGTTGACTGACTATTAACTAAAGTATATTTCTGGAGGAGCGATGGTTTCTCTGCTTATGACCCGGTTTCGGATCTAATATCCGGTTAGGGGGTTTTTCAGGGCTGGCCTTCGGGCTCCCTTTTATTTTCGGAAATTCGACGCACTTAAAATCCATTGGGGAAAAGGAGGATAGACGGCATGAAAAAGATTACACCTCAATCGACAGCAATAAAAATATTTATAACCATGATGGGTGCGGCTTTCTTTTTTATGAACGCGGCCCCCGTCAGCGCCCAGACTTCTTTCACCTTACTCCACAGTTTTACAGGTCAAACTGATGACGGAAGCGACCCTTGGGGCAGTTTGATTTCAGACGGGTCCACCCTCTACGGGATGACTCAGGCCGGCGGCGCCTCAAATTACGGCACGATATTTTCCATCCAGACCGACAACAGCGGCTTCACGCTTCTCCACAGTTTTAGAGTCGAGGCTGATGACGGACTCTACCCTACCGACAGTTTGATTTCCGACGGGCCCACCCTCTACGGGATGACTTTGTACGGCGGCGCCTCAAATAAAGGTACGATATTTTCCATCCTGACCGACAATAGCGGTTTCACGCTCCTCCACAGTTTTACCGGCGGGCCTAATGACGGAAGCGACTCTTGGGGCAATTTGATTTCCGACGGGTCCACCCTCTACGGGATGACTTTGTACGGCGGCGCCTCAAATAAAGGTACGATATTTTCCATTCAGCCCGACAACAGCGGCTTCACGCTCCTCCACACTTTCACCGGCCAGACTGATGACGGAAGCAAGCCTCGCGGCAGTTTGCTTTCCGACGGGTCCACCCTCTACGGGATGACTTTGTACGGCGGCGCCTCAAATTACGGCACGATATTTTCCATTCAGACCGACAACAGCGGCTTTACGCTCCTCCACAGTTTTACAGGTCAAACTGATGACGGAAGCGACCCTTGGGGCAGTTTGCTTTCCGACGGGCCCACCCTCTACGGGATGACTTTACACGGCGGCGCCTCAAATAAAGGTACGATATTTTCCATCCAGACCGACAAGAGCGGCTTCACGCTCCTCCACAGTTTTAGAGTCGAGGCTGATGACGGACTCTACCCTACCGACAGTTTGATTTCCGACGGGCCCACCCTCTACGGGATGACTTTCTACGGCGGCGCCTCAAATTACGGCACGATATTTTCCATTCAGACCGACAACAGCGGCTTTACGCTCCTCCACAGTTTTGCAGGTCAAACTGATGACGGACGCCAGCCTTACGGCAATTTGCTTTCCGTCGGGTCCACCCTCTACGGGATGACTGGCAACGGCGGCGCCTCGAATTCCGGTGTGGTGTTTTCGCTCGGATTGGCACCCCCCATGCCTTCAGTGACGCCAACGCCCTCGATCACGCCGACGCCTTCGATCACCCCAACACCAAGTGTAACTCCGACACCTTCTGTTACACCTACACCTTCAGTGACACCAACACCTTCAGTGACACCAACACCATCGGTAACTCCAACGCCCTCGGTTACTCCGACGCCATCGGTAACGCCAACACCCTCGGTTACACCCACGGCATCGGCAACGCCAACGCCTTCAGTCACGCCGACACCATCGGTTACACCAACTCCATCAGTTACTCCGACCCCCTCGGTTACACCAACGCCGTCCGTGACCCCGACACCCTCGATTACGCCGACACCTTCGATTACACCAACACCATCGGTTACGCCTACGCCTTCGGTTACACCGACACCGTCTGTTACCCCGACACCTTCGGTCACACCGACACCTTCGATTACACCAACACCATCGGTTACGCCTACGCCTTCGGTCACACCAACGCCGTCCGTGACCCCAACGCCCTCGATTACACCGACGCCTTCGGTGACGCCAACATCATCGGTTACACCGACACCTTCAGTTACACCGACGCCGTCCGTGACCCCGACACCTTCGGTTACGCCAACACCCGACTACTGCACTGCTCCTCTCCAGCTTGCCGATATGGAAGATATGTGGCTGGCTCAGACGCGGTCTTCAGCGGTCGACGGCTGGTATTACCAGGTAGTGAAGGCGGATCCGCTCTCGAATGTTTATGGTGAGATTTACGACAATGCCAACAGCTTCGGTGACCAGTCGTCTTATCCCTCCTACCCTGCGGCGCTCAGGATCACCCGGGTAAGCGAGGATGTCGATATCCAATCGGGTGATTACCTGGAGCTGACCTATGACGGTTCGAGTCTCTTTGTTTATCCCCCGGCCCTTTCCGGAAATGTCGATGCCTATTATTACATCGGCCTGGATGGAGCTACCTATAATGATCTTGAACTATGTAATCCGGCAAAACTAGTGCCAACCGCGACCCCGACCCCAACCCCCAGTGTAACACCGACGCCAAGTGTGACACCGACACCGACACCGTCAGTTACGCCGACAGTAACCCCATCGGTGACGCCGTCTCCGACCCCCTCAACGACACCTACGGTAACTCCATCAGTCACCCCGACGCCAACGCCATCAGTTACCCCTACGCCGTCGGTTACACCGACTCCTACGCCTTTCCCCACTCCGGAGTATCTGGTTATCGCGTCGGGCGATTATACCGGTGACGGGCTGTCGGATATTGCCGTATTCCGTCAGGATAACGGGCTCTGGTCGGTCCGTGGTCTTGGCCGAACTTACTTCGGCCAACTGTATGACATCCCTACTCCCGGCGACTATGATGGCGACGGGATAACCGATGTAGCCATCTACCGGCCCGGGAACGGTCTCTGGGCAATCAAGACTGTCACCCGGTTCTACTTCGGGGGGTCCGATCACATCCCGGTCCCCGGTGATTACGATGGTGACGGAACCTGCGATCCTGCCGTCTTCCTGGAGACGAGCGGACTCTGGTCGGTGAGAGGTATCACCAGGGTCTGGTACGGACGCACGGATGACTATCCCGTCCCCGGCGACTACGACGATGATGGTTGGGATGATATCTCAATCTTCCGGCCGTCCAACGGTCTCTGGGCTGTCCGGGAAGTTTCGCGGTTCTATTTCGGGAGGAGCGGAGACAGACCTGTCCCGGGTATCTATGGATGGTACAGCCGCTCTTCCGGATTTGGGTCGGCTTTCAGGACTGTGCCCGGAATCTACCGTGGTTCTTCAGGCCTCTGGGCGATCCGTGGCCTGACTCGGTATTATTACGGCGGGAATTTACCCGATGCGCCGGTAATAGGGGATTTTACTTCCGACGAATTGGATGAAACCGTGATCTTTCGACCATCTAGCGGCCTCTGGGCGATCAGGGGAGAAACCCGGATCTACTATGGTCGTGATGGGGATAGCCCGGTCACCAGGTAAAACCAGTTTAATCAACGACGAGAGGGAAGAGCGGTTCCATCCGAAGCCGCCTTTTCTCTTTATTAAGTTATCCCATTTATCCGAGTAATGGAGGCGCAATGCGCCTCCATATATGCGTACGTAGTGTGTTGCCAAGCTGACTGGAGGTGTTTTGAAATAAATTGGTGCAATCAATGGCTCAGGCGGAAAATAAATGGCGCAACCGATTGCATAGCAAAAGGTTGCGCCATTTATGGAGGCGGGGGGAGTCTCCACATATGGGACTGATGACTTTATGTAAATGCCTGTAATACAATGTATATCAGATTGTTACAAATATTATGGTGGAATATAATAGCGACAGAAAACGTCAGTAAACGACTATAAAATGACATTTTTATGACACTTTTGATTTAGCAATGGAGGTGGAGTAAACCTCCATATAGAACAATAAATCGATACTTTATATTTTCTCCGGACCGAATCAGGTCATGTGAAGAAAAGGGTAGGGGAGTAGAGCTTTATTTACATATCAAAACCCCGTACAAAGGATGCCAGGGGGTAGAGGTGGTATCCTGGCTAGAGAGGCTATCTCCCTGTCTCCCCTGAGTCCCGATCCTCCCCGAAATATCCCGATATCATCCAACCCCATTAAACCTGAACAGCAAGAACTGAAAAAATATGAAGACCGATTTATCAGGGTGTTTGGGTAAGAATCTCCTCATACATGGATAGATCCCTCTTGGACCATTCCGTAGCAGCAGCAATCAAGTAAGGTGAATTGATTGTCAGAGGGGGGAGTTTCTCCTTCTAGTATATCAAATTTGGAAGACTAAATGACCATAGTGCAGGTTAGTCCGATCTGGCCCGTGTTCCGGCGAATATATTACTGATTCTTCAAATATTTATTAATGGTTTTATGTTCCTTTTTGTTATCTCTCCCCGCTCCAGTTTACACAGAGATACATTGTTCTTGCATGTACATCTATCCCGCAGTAGAATTTATGCGTTTGCATATAAAATTTGGCCTCCTCCTTTCCCATTTTGGGGGTGGGAGGTTGTCCGTTCTCTCTTCCGAGCATGAGCGCAAAGGCCAGCCTTGTTGCCGTAGCCATATTGCTGGGCTCAATGATCTTCAGCATAGAATCGGAAGAAATCGAACAAAGCCTTAGACCGCTACAAAATGACCCGCGCAAGCGCGGTCCATTCTGAGGGTCAAGGCAGACGTTAGCACGAGGAGGATCATAGATGGACAACACGGAAACAACCATGACGCTTTCAGGCAAGACCCTTTCGCCCGGCGTGGGTGAGGGACAGATATTTGTCTACCGGGACGTGCTGAACAGGTTTGATCAGTTCTACTATATCGACGACATCCACGTTGATAATGAATTGGAACGTCTGGATCGGGCTCTTCTGCGGATCTCTGACGACCTGAGCATATTGGCGGAGCGCGTTGAGAAGGAGATCGATTCGGAGCTCTCGGGTGTCTTTTGCGCGCACTTGGCCATTGTACAAGATCCGAGCTTGAGGACAGAAGTTGAGAAGGAGATCACAGACGAATTAGTTAGTGCAGGCAGCGCGGTGAGAACCGTGTTCCGACGCTGGGAGCGTCGGTTCCAATCCATGGAAGCTGATGTGGCCAGACAGAAGAGCGATGACATGCGGGACTTGGCACGACGGCTTGTATCTGCGCTGGCCGGTGTCCATGCGCATGCCCTCGCGAACATACCTCGAGGTAGTGTCCTGGTGGCAAGACGCCTGTTGCCGTCGGACACGGTATTTCTTGCCCGGAATACCGCTGCTGCAGCTTTACTGGAGATTGGAGGCAAAGGCTCTCACGCAGCACTTTTCGCTCGTGAAATGGGCCTTCCGTGTATCGCCGGCATCCATGGCCTTCTTGAATCAGTCTCTGAAGGTTCTTTCGCTGTCGTCGATGCAGATGAGGCCCGAGTTATCATTAATCCAACCGCGAAGCAGAAGAAATCCTTCCACGCGAAGCGGGAGCGGCAGACGCGGACAAGCGCAAAGGCGCGCGAACGGGCGCATGGGCCCGCCGTGACGGCGAATGGAACAAGAATAGCAGTTCTCGCGAACGTGGGCGACGCAGAGGATACGCGGTTAGCAGTCGAAAACGGTGCTGACGGAGTTGGTCTCTACCGCCTTGAGCAGGCGTACTTGGGGCGTCAGACGCCCCCGAGTGTGGAAGAGCTTTATGAGGAAATGCTGGGGACTTTACAGCCAGCCAAAGGTCTGCCCGTCTACGTCAGATTGCTTGATGTCGGTGCGGACAAGCCGCTTCCCTTTCTAGAACTGCCAAGAGAACGGAATCCCTCATTGGGACAACGCGGCATCCGCTTCCTTCGAGAACACCCGGAACTCCTGCACACGCAGTTGGAGGCATTGTTACAGCTTTCATCATCTTTTGACCTGCATATCCTGGTGCCGATGGTAACGCTGCCAAGCGACATCGAGGTAGTGAACCAGGTTCTCAAGGAGCTAACATCAAAAGGCACAACTTCGCGCATGCCTAAAATCGGCGCCATGGTTGAGACGCCGGCGGCAGCCCTCAGTGCTCCTGACATCATGAAGTACGCAGAATTCCTGAGTTTCGGCACGAACGATCTTACACAGTACTCGTTTGCCGCTGACCGTGAGAATGAAGCCGTTGATATCTATTTCGATGACATCCACGATGTTATTTTTCGCCTGATTCGCACGGTACATGATGACGTTCCCGATGTTCTCCTCTCGATCTGCGGCGAATTGGCAGGGCGTTCCGAAGCCGTGTCTAGGCTCGTGGAGTCCGGTATCACTTCTTTAAGTGTTGTGCCCAGCTTGATTCCCGCGATCAAGGAGACTGTTCGGAGCTGCGGCAAGGGATCATAAACGTGTGCTAACAAGAGCATTGACTTGTACGTTTCAAACCGCGCCGCTTCGCGTCCCGGTTTGAAACGACGGTCATGCTGATCGTTAGAAAGCAAACCGGGTTTAGCATAAATGGATCTTAAATTACGTTACATAGCTGATTGGTTGGAAGAGTATCCACCCAAACCATATTTTACCGCTGAGCGGTTGGAGATATTCAAGGAGATCGACCGTATCTTACTGGACGGCACGCTTACTCACCAAGGAGGTGAGTTCGACATCGGGGATGAGAATAGGCAGGTTAAGAATAATCCGATCCGGGATTTGTATGTTCATCAGATGCTCAAGGCACTGAGGGAGATGGAATCCTGCACGGTTAAAACCGGTATGGTTGTCTGGCAGCTCTATAACATGGGATACATTGTAAAGACCCCCACCGTGACCATTGGATTCGACGTAGTCCGGGGGCTCAAGAAGCACAATTGGGGATGGAACATTCCGGATGAAATACTCCTGAACCTGAGTCGTTGCCTAGATGTCCTCTTCGTCACCCATTACGCGGATCATTATCACGAGCACACCGACACTTGGTGGCATACCGATCATTGCGATACCGGGATCGTTTCCCTGATGCAGAAAGCGGGCAAGCACGTTGTCCTTCCGGCAGGTAACGAGAACTATTTCGAAAAGCATGAACATACCGTATTCTCGGGCGATGACCAGAGCATCAGTCTCCCGGGTATGGAGGTGACCTCATACGCCGGACCGCACGTTTACCAGGATAATCCCGTGGAAACTCCGTTGCGGGTATTCAAGGTGGTGACCGGGGAAGGGAAGAGGATATTGTTTACCGGAGATTTTGATTATATCGCGGAGTCCTCCGTACCGCATCAAACTGACCTCGACATTTTATTTCTTCGGTGCGGAGGGGTAAGCCCATTATACGACGACCAGAATCCGTATGACCTCGGTGACGATGAGGATGCGTTTCACATCGGTACCCAGGAATTTAAGACGAAATACGTGGTCGCCGGTCACCTGGGAGAATTGTCGCACCCTACGGGTGGAGGGAGGGAAAGCTATGAGACCGCTTTTAAGATTTTTGCCAGGTTCGCGGACACGGTGAAAATAAATCGATTGATACTGTTCTGGGGAGAAAAGTACCACTTTGAAATTTGAAGCAACTTGCAATCCTCTCGTTACATGGAGACGAAAAATGCCGCCGAGTTCAGCAGCGACTAGGACCTGTTCCGCTCCATGGACCAGGCAAAATTGAAAAAAGAATGGGTGGCTCAGGTCAACATCAACTTTACCGATGACGAGGAACTCCTTACCCTGGCGGAGCAGGCAGGATGCCAGGGCGTCTTCATCGGCTTTGAGTCCCCTACACCCGAAGGACTGAAAGGACTCGGAAAGAAGTTCGATCTTCTCAAGGACCGGGACGGGCGCGCCTCCGTGCGGCACATACAGCGTCACGGCATAATGGTCGCCGGTTCCTTCATTATGGGCCTGGACATAGATCATCCGGGCATCGGGATACACATCGCCAATGTCGCCAGCCGGTACGGGATGGATACCATTAACGTGGGGTTTCTGACGTCGCTGCCCGGTACGCGCCTGTGGAACCAGATGAAAGCGGAGAAATGAATCGCTCTCGATACCTTCCCGGTGGCCCGGTATAAGCATCTCTCTCTGGGGGAAATTATCGAAGAGATGCTTGTCTGCAGCCGGAGATTCTATTTCCTACCGCGCATCCTGGGCAGGGTCTACCTCAATTTCTGGCAGCGCCGTGCGCCGCTGATCAGCCTGGTCGGCAATCTCTCTTACCGCAAAAACTTCCATCTTGACGTTACGGCATTCGCGAACTTTCGGCATAAACTGGAAAGCCGTTGCAATCAGGAAAAACCTCCGGCAGTGTTTTGACCCGCGGAATCCGGCGAAGAATATCATCAGCTAGAACTTACTCGAAAAGGTATTTTCAACTTTTTGTGCTCAAAAAACTAAATATTCACCACGAAGGTCACGAAGAACACGAAGGAAAACAAAGAAAACTATGTAATTATTCCTATTTTTTTTAAAATTCCTTCGTGAACACAGTCTACCCCGAAGAATTCGGGGTGTCCTCGTGGTTTAAAAAGCTTTTAGCTTCGGACGGAAGCGACGAATTGTAAACCCGTCGGATTCGAATCATGATATCAATACTCCCTCTTCGTGCTTCTTTTCCTCTTGTTGCCGTCGGCCATCCTCTTCAGATTCCGCGCGGCTTTTTCCGATCCGGGAACAAGCTGGAACAGAAAAAAATTATGAGGACCGAGAGTGATGAAATAGGGTAGCTTCCCGATAGGGGGGAATTCGGTCCGACCCAAAAGCTCCACGGGGATAAAATCTTCAAATTCGCCTAATTCGAGTTCTACCGGCTGGGTAAATCTTGAGAGGTTGTTGACAACCAGAATAATCTGATCTTCATATTGCCGTATATAGCAAAGCGACTTGAGATTTTTTGAATGGATAAATCTCAAGTCTCCGCTCCCGAAAACCGCGGCATATTTTTTTCGGGTCTGGATCATCCGCTTCATCCAGCTCAGCAGGGAAGTCGAGGTCCGGCTCTGGGCCTCCACGTTAATGCTCTGACAACCGTAAACCGGATCCATATTGACCGGGCTGTAGAGCATTGCCGGATCGGCGAGAGAGAATCCGGCGTTCCGGTATCCGTTCCATTGCATCGGGGTCCGGACACCCTTTCTGTCCCCCAGATAGATGTTATCTCCCATCCCGATCTCATCTCCGTAATAGATGACCGGGCTCCCCGGGAGGGTGAAGAGCAGATTGTAAAGCAACTCTATCTGCCGCCGTCCGTTATCCAGAAGCGGCGCCAGCCGCCGGCGAATCCCGATATTGCACCTCATATTCGGATCCCGGGCGTATTCCCGGTACATATAATCCCGCTCTTCGTCAGTTACCATCTCCAGGGTAAGTTCATCGTGGTTGCGGAGGAAAAGACCCCATTGGCAGGAATCGGGAATATCCGGGATCTCATTCATGATATTCTCAATCGGAGCGCGGCTCTCTTCTCTTAGTGCCATAAAAATTCGGGGCATCAGCGGAAAGTTGAAGGCCATGTGGAATTCGTCGCCGTCTCCGAAGTAAGGGCGGACATCGATCGGCCACTGATTAGCCTCCGCGATTAATATTTTATCTTCGAATGTCGCGTCAATTTTGCTCCTTAATTCCTTTAGGAATTCGTGGGACTCCGCCAGATTCTCGCAATTGGTACCCTCTCTCTCAAAAAGATAAGGCACTGCGTCGCACCTGAATCCATCGAGTCCCGTCCGCAACCAGTAATTGATAACCTTCAGCATGGCTGTTCTGACCCGGGGGTTGTCATAGTTCAGGTCGGGCTGATGGCTGAAGAAACGGTGCCAGTAATACTCTTCCGTATTCTTATCCCAGGTCCAGTTTGATTCCTCAGTATCGACAAAGATCACCCGCGCGTCTTGATATTTCCGGTCGCTCTTGCTCCAGACATAGTAGTCGCGCTTGGGGGAGCGGCGGGAACTTCTGGACTCGATGAACCAGGGATGCTGGTCCGAGGTGTGGTTCATAACCAGATCGGTTACGATTCTTATCTCGCGTTTATGGGCGGCCCGGATCAGAGATTTGAAATCCCGGAGGGTCCCGTATTCAGGCTGGATCTTATAGAAGTCCTCGATATCGTAGCCGTCATCCTTCTGAGGGGAGAGGTAGAACGGAAGCAGCCATATGCAGTCGATACCCAGATCCTGGAGGTAATCCAGCTTCTCTTCGATTCCCCGGAAGTCTCCGACTCCATCGGCGTTGCTGTCGAAGAATCCTTTTACATGGAGTTCATAGAAGATCGCGTCTTTATACCAAAGAGTATCTTTCTGCATCGCTTATTTCTCCCCCCAATAACGTATTGCTTCGGAATTTCCTCCCGAAATACTTCGGGATCCCGGTTTGTTTAATTAATATTATCGGGACCGAAATACTTCGGGATCCCGATTTGTTCAATATAAATATCGGGACAATAACGCTCGTAGCGGCGACCTTGAGGTCGCCACTACTGGCAGCCTAAAGGCTGCCGCTACGAAGTTGTCCCGCCGTCGGCGGGGCTAAGTTCTTTAGAAGAATGGTGTCCTTCGCCGTTTAACAGCGTAATAGGCAAATAGAAACATCCCCGCCGACCAGGCTTGCCCGGCCATCCCCATGGGCCGACCTGCCTCTCCTTCAAACCACTCGTTGAATTCCCATGGTTTGCCGCGGCCGGCCCGGTTCAACCGCGCCAGATCAACCAGGGCTTTCTCGGCTTCGTGAAACTTATTCGCTTTCACCAGGGCCGCGACATAAAATCCTCCGATAAAAGGCCAGATTCCACCATTATGATAACAGTGAGGGCGATTGAGGTCATTAAAAAGATAATAGTATCTCCAGTCCGGATCGCCGGGAAAGACGGGGGGTGAGATTGATTTTAGCGGCCCGGGTCGATCAAGGCCGCGGTCTTTTATCAGGTTGATAATTTCATCTGATCGTTGCTCTCCCGCGATCCCGGATAATATAGCCAGTAGGTTCCCTAACGAATCGAACCATTCCCCGAAACCCCGGAAGGTGAGATAGGGCAGATAATATGACCTGTCTTTCAGCAAAGTTTTTTCCGGAACCGTATGCTGCCGTCCGAGGCTGTCAAGGCCTTCCTGGCTGAATATTTCGTTTCCCAGGCTCGGTTCAAGCTGGGGCAGAAGATAATCCGGGTCTCCGCCATACCAGAAATGCCGGTTGATCAATTTCTTCAGTTGGGCCGCGCGGGCAGTATAGATCTCCCCTTCCGCGGCATCCGGGATATCGCCGGCCAGGTCCGCCGCTTTCCCGAGAGCGATATAATGCAGGATATTGACATAGAGCCCCTTACCCCGGACGGCGAAGAGATCCTCCCAGTCCGCGCCTTCAGCCATGGTAATCAGCCCGGTTTGGTCCACATCCTGGTATTCATACCAGCTCAAAGTCTTACGGATAACCGGATAATACCGTTCCAGAAAATCGGCCGATCCGGTTCTCTGATAGTAATTCGCGGCGCCGATTACGAACCAGAGGCCGCTGTCGGCATAGGCCTGGAAATTAGGCCGCAAAGAGATGAGGTGGACGTTATTAGGAATCTGGCCCAGTGGAGTCTGATGCTCCGCCAGGATTTGAAAACTATCCTCAAGGGATTGATTAATAGCGGAGTCCCCCGGCAGGACCGCGCCCAGGAGAGTGATCATGGTATCCCGACTCCAGACCTGGGGATAGCCCGGTTCGGCAGCGGATGCTTTCATTCCCCCGGGGCCGCGGCATCCTTGAATCACCCGGAGGGCTTCCCGGTAAGCATCTTCGATGATCCTGGTTTCTGGGGTGGTATCCGTCATTGCAATTCCAGCAGTTTGTTCATGAAAATCCTCACCCGGGCTACATCTTCGAGGTAATAGCGGGCCGCGGATTCCACATGCGCTCCCCCGACCCGTATCGTGACCCCGGAATCACCGATGGCCCTGAAGGCGTCTTCATCGGTTCGGTCATCACCAGTATAAATAGTGAGAAGAGTACAGGCGTCCTCTGCGCGGCTGATTTCATATTCCAGCCGGTTCACGATTTTCCCCTTATCCCAATCTACCGGGGGTCGGATCTCGATCACTTTTTTCCCGTCAGTAACTTTTACTTCACCTCGTTCGACCGGACCGCGGGTAATACCCCGGATAATACCCAGAGTGCGATCAAGGTCTTCCGGCTTGACCTGTCGGAAATGGATACTTAGAGAAAGGCCCTTATCTTCAATCCGCGCCCCGGCGATTCCCGCGAGTCCACGGCGGAGCTGCCTGGCCGATTCTTCAATGGCCGGCCGGGCGGACCGCGCGGCCGGATGAATGAACCGGAGAGAATTGCCATCCATCTCCAGGCCATGGTTACCAGCGTAGATCAGTCCGTCAATTCCTACCATGGATCTAATTTCCCGGAGGGATCGGCCGCTGATGATAGCCAACCGGTAGCGAGGGTGGTGGGAGAGGGAGCGCAGGAGATCCCTGGTCTCTTCCGTCAGGAGCGCCGACTCCGGGGTCGCGACAATTGGGGTGAGAGTGCCGTCATAGTCGAAACAGAGCAGAACCCGGGCACTCCGGGAGATTCGATCAGCGACCGCGGGCCAGTTCCTCAGGAGAGAGTTCAATTTTCTTTCTCTCCCGCCTCCTCGGCCGCCCGCAGAAATGTTCGAACCCAGTTGTGGACATCCTTACGCCTTACCTGATTCCTGAGTTTTTTCATTCGCCCTTCTCTCTCTTCGACCGGCATGGTATATGCCCGGTGGATCGTGTCGGCGGTCTCTTCGGTATCGTAGGGGTTAACCAGGAGGGCTCCTTTTCTGAGTTGATGGGCTGCGCCGGCGAATTCGCTCAGTATCAGGATCCCGCGGTTGTTAATGCAGGCGGCGCAGTATTCCTTGGCCACCAGGTTCATGCCGTCATTGAGAGGGGTGACCAGCGCTATCTCACAGGAACGGTAATATGCCACCAGTTCGACCGGGGTCAGCTTGCCGAATACATAATGAATTGGAATCCAACCCAGAGTGGTAAAGAGTCCGTTTATCCTCCCCACCATCTCGTCGAGTCTCCTTTTCATAGCCTGGTATTCCGGGACATCGGTCCGGCTGGGAACTACCACCTGCAGAAGAGATATTTTCTGATGAAGATCCGGATATTTTTTTAGAGCCAGCTCGAATGCTTCAAACCGGCTGGGAATTCCTTTGGTATAGTCAAGGCGGTCCACTCCTATCAGGAGTTTATGCTCCGGGAATTTCTCGTGGAGGAACCAGGCGGCTTGCTCCGCCTCCCGGCTTTTGGCCAGGTCATTATACCGGTTGAAGTCGATTCCGATCGGGAATGGCCCCGCCAGAACAGATCGGTTCTCAAATTCAACCTTGGAATAAGGGGCTCTAAAACTTACTTGAGCTTGCGGGAGCAGGCTTTTTACGCACTGGATGAAGTTCCGCCGGTCCTTCCGGGTCTGGAAACCGACCAGATCATAGCTAAGCATTGCCCGGATGATCGGCAGCCGCCAGGGCAAACGAAAGAATATGTCCGGGGAGGGGAAGGGGATATGAAGGAAGAACCCGGCTTCAATGCCGGGCCGCTTTTTTTTCAGGTATTCGCCGACCAGTAAGAGCTGATAATCCTGGACCCAGATGAAATCATCTTCCGCCGCGGTGGCGGCGGTAATATCCGCAAACTTTTTATTAACCCGGCAGTACATCTCCCAGTGATCACGGTTGAAGATCGCCCGACCCAGCAGGTTATGAAAAAGAGGCCAGAGGGTTTCATTGGAAAAGCCGTAGTAATAGTCATTCACTTCATCGGAATCCAGGTCGACCGGAACGATCTTATAGCCGATATTTTCCTGGGAAGCTTTAAAGATTTCCTGAAAAGGAACATCTTCCGAAGTGCCGGGCCAGCCGATCCAGGTGCCTCCTCTTTCCTTGAGAACCGGTCCCAGGGCGGAAACCAGACCGCCGCTCCCCGGCTCAATCTTCCAGTTTCCATTATCGTTTTCCAGCACTATCGGCAGCCGGTTTGATACTATGCATAACTTGCCTTTGATAATTGACCTCCTCTCTTCGATGTCATTCGCTTTACCATGTATATTAGCATCGGGTTAGATGTATTTCAACATAATAAGCCTGGGATGTTTTTTTACAAGTCTCCCGCTTGATTACCTCCCTTCTGGTTATTATTTCCTCGGTTCTCCCGAAGTACATATCCGCCGGCGGTGCATTGTTGAGAGCCTCATGATACCCGTGGTTATTATAGTAATGGCCCTTCACTCCCTCCTGCCTAGGACAATATCCAATCTTATCTATCAGGATGGTGGATGATCTGTGGAATCTGGGAAGTCAGAACAATATGCTGGCGGCTGGATATGCCTGACCTCCGCCATCATATGTATGTCATGGACGCAGTACATGTATAATTGAGTTTGAGTTAGAAGTTCACCTGCCGAAAACCAAGAATCAGAGACCCCGATAAAGGATATTAGCTACACTAACTCCCCTGTCTTTTAGTGAATAGGAGGACGGTTCAATCATTAGAGAATCGTCCTCATTTCCTAATCCTCTTAGGTTTCTCTTCCATCTGTCACCTTCTTTCGTTGGCGATTATACCTGAAAGTATCTCTTAGCTATTAGGCCGATTTTGCCCAATAAGATCTGACGTCACACAAAGAGATACTTTTTTGGGGCCGTATTCCGTCCAAATGGAGTGATCCTGGCTGACCATCATCAGGGATTGATAACGCTTCCCGGGATCCGACAGATTGACCGTCAGAGGTGAGGACAGGTCAAAGACACCCCACGAATAGATGGTATCCCGATTGGGACGAATCGTGGCCGGACTGGTCACGTCGTATGCATTTCTCACATGCGCAACCTGACCGAAGCAGTTCATCTGCTCAGCATAGGTCCGCATTTGCAGATCGGTTTCCGCCCGGACGTAGTTGTGTATGGTCACTTCGGAAGCAGTAGCGGCCAGAGTCGCTATTGGAACTGCGATCACAACAGCCATGAAAAGGAAACTGCAGAGTAATTCTTTTATTGTTCTGTCGCGATATAAGTCTTCGCGTAGGGTATCGGAAGCATTTCTATAGCGATATGACGAAGAGTCACACAGTCGTTTATTTCAAGACCTACGAACCGCAATGCGTGGACGAGGATTGTCAGATTGGTCGTGTCTGATCGGGTCGTTCCAATTCAAGAATTAGGCGTCCCTCGTGGAATACAGTAACCGTTCCCGACGAGGCGGATATTGCAAATGCGAGGACGTCGGTAACGGCTGTGATCGATTGAGCAGCCGCATGGCGTGCCCCCATGCCGGGTCGAAGTTTTACTTTTTTGACGCCGGCATCGAAATAAGTGCCAGCCGAAAGGACCGTGCCCTTCCCGTTGACGATGAACCCTCCATCGAGTGCAGAGAACTCGCGAATCGTTTCAAAGAACTCGGGGCTGTGAATGCTCCGTTGTCGTTTCGGATGCCCCTGGAAAGGGTTCAACACTAGCTGGCGACGATAGGGTTCCAGTTTGGATTCATCGCCAAGCACAATTATCGTTCCAATGGGTTTGCCTTCGCGGCCTTCTGCGGCCAGTCGAAGAGCGATATCAAGAATTCGAGCCACTTCGCGAGAGGAGAATAGATCCCGTATTTGCTCGATATTGCCCTGACGAAACCACGGATAGTCGCGTCTTGCATTTGCAATGAGAAGTGTATCAAGTCGTTCGGAACCGGCAACGCCGGAAAGGCAGACCACCGTCTCATCAAGATCCACGTGGCCATTCATCACCGCGAGAAGGAGACCTACCTTAAGCTGGCTTATTCTTGTCAATGTTGCCTCAGGAAGGCGCAGTACGTCGTCGTTTGAAGAACTCGCGATCGGCAATTCGGCAGCGTGGCGAGTGAGCCAAATCACGTGTTCGGACTCACGCAATTTATTTACAAGGCGAATATCTTGTAGCTCGTCGGCTTGAACTATGAGCGTCGCGATTTGTAGTGACCGAGCAACGTCGAAGGCTGAGTGAACGAGCGTTCGCGACTCGACGTTTTCACTGGTCGTTGTGCTTTTTGTCTTTTTCTTTGTTCTCATGGAGTATATCCGTCAAGCCGCTACCGTCACATTGCCTACGGTTTGTGTTTCCGGTCACGGTGAGCGAGCGCAGAAGATGGAGTCAAAATCGTCTAGGCCATGCTAGCGAACCGAGTTGCTTGCGACAGAACTTATTATTTCTACACAATAGCCAATTACCGGTCACCGATGGTTCGAGTGTACTGTCAACTAGGAAAAAAGGTCAATAATTCTTTCATCCTTTCTCTCCGCGACTCAAAGGGACTTGATCAGATGGAGCTTATTGTTTAACCTAACACCTGGAATTATGTAGTTATATTGATTTGGGGATAATCAGGGAATTTCATTATGGGCAAGGCTGGAAAGCAATTTCAGGTGCTATTGCTGTTTGTATTCAAAGCTTTCAGGATAACTTAGTCCATTTCACTTTGGATAGTTTACTTAGGTATAGACAGCGGTGGGGGTCTGATGTTTTTCCGGTGTATATCAGGAGAGGCTGGTTAGGATGTAGACGTATTTGGGCATGATCTAGATAGGCGCAAAAGACGGGAAAAGTTTGACGTTGCTCTCTGCGCCAGGAAAAAGTCCGCTCCCGCGCTGCCTACTTGGGAAAAGTCCGCCGTCGCTCTGTGCGCCTTCGCCCTATGGGCTCAGGTGCGCAGAGCTATGGCGGACATCCTCTCCGTCCTTTGGGCGGAGAGGATGGAGGCGGGGGGAGTCGAACCCCCGTCCTAAAATAGATCTCTCCGAGCTTCTACAGGCTTAGTCGATCTACTGCATTCGCCACCGGAAACTCCGACCGACAGGATTAACCGGGAACTAACCACCACGAATAAATCTCACCTCGCCCCCCGGCGGTCCGGGTTTGAGGCCAGCCTGCTATCGTTCGCCCTTATCCATCCCGCAGGCTGGACGGTAAGGACGTGGCAGCTTTAAGCTGCCAGTGCAAACTGCTCGTCGGCAGTTGTCAATGCGCCGGGTGTTTTAAGAGGCCTCCCGACCACCTCTGCCTGCCACTTCGGTTTCACTATCCCAGTCGAAACCGTGTCGCCCCCATTATTTTTTCCTCTGGAAAAAATAATGATGTAATAAATACTGCACTTAAAATGACTTGTCTAATCATATATATAACATACTATTCTTATCAGGCAAGTATTTTTCATTGTTTTGTAAAAGAAATGCAGATAAAACTCATACAATATAATCCTGTCCGGATTCGTCAATTCAGGCAGATGATGCGCCTGGCTGCCGGGATATTGCTGATCTTCCTGATTGCTTCAGGCTGCGGGAGGTCGGTCGCGACCCGGGAGATTACCGTTGTCTATACCAATGACCTCCACGGGCATATTCTTCCGGAACGGGTCAGGGACTGGTCCAACAAGACCGGTGGATACGCTGTATTCGCCGGCTGGCTGAAAGGGGTCCGGCTGGAGAACTCTGAGAAGAAAATCCCCACTCTTCTCCTTGATGCCGGAGATATCTTTACCGGGACGGTGGAGGGGTCCATAACCCGGGGGAAGGCGATAGTCAGATTGATGAACCTGGCGGGTTATGACGCCATGACATTGGGCAACCATGAATTTGACTTCGGTTTTTATAACCTTCAACAGTTAGCGAAAACGGCAAATTTTCCCTTCCTGGGTGCCAATGTCCAACGGAAGAAGACCAGCCGACTCCTATCTTTCTCCAGTCCGTATATCGTGAAGAGATATGACGGTTTGACCGTCGGTATCATCGGGGTTACTACCGCAGAGGTTCCCTCTATCACTCTGGCCCGGAACGTGGGGCAGGTAATCTTCCTGGATCCGATATCAACCGTTACGACTTATCAGAGACTGCTCAAGCAGGAGGGGGTTGATCTTCTGATTGTTCTCAGTCATCTCGGTCTAGAGGAGGACAAGAAGATGGCCCGGGCAGTACCTGAGATTGACCTGATTATCGGGGGGCACAGCCATGATCTTTTAGTCAAGCCGATGCGGGTCGGCGATCGGAAAACACTGATCTGTCAGGCGGGGAGTTATGGCAAATTCGCCGGCCGGATTGACCTCCAGGTGGATCCTGAGCGGGATGAGATCGCGGATTACCGGGCGAAGATATTTACCAATCGGCAATATAGTCTCCAGGGCGATCTCGCGGTCAATCAGATTCTGGAAGATATCAAGAAGGAAGTAGGAGATAAATACAATCAGGTGATTGGACTCGCCATGGAGGATATCAACAATGCTTCCGATGCCGAATCTCCCCTGGGAGATCTGATCACGGACGCTGTAAGGGACAGGACCGGAGTGGATATAGCTTTCCAGAATCCATTCGGAATAAGAAGTGATCTGCTTGAGGGGGATATCACCCGCCGGGACATTTTCAAGATCCTTTCCTTTGATGATACGATCATCACCATGAAGTTATCCGGTCGAAATATCCGGGGCCTGCTGGAGCAGAGTCTGACCCTGCGCAAGGGCCTGCTCCAGATATCGGGTCTCCGGGTTACATACAATATGGACCGTCCGGAGGGAGAACGGGTACTGGGGGTAGAAGTGGACGGTGATCCGCTGGAAGATGAAGAGGACTACACGGTCGCCACAAATGGATTTTTAGCTGAAGGCGGTGATTTTTTCCAAGATTTTGTGGAGGGTATAGACCGCCGGAATACCGGGATTATTCTCCGTCAGGCAGTCACTGATTATATCAGTTCTCATACCCCCATCTACCTGAGATCGGATTCTGTGCGACGATGGCTTGATAGGGAGTAGGGAGTAGGGAGTGGGGAGTAATAGGCAAAATAGTAATCAGTTGTCGGGGCGAGGTGTACTGATTACTGGTTACCGATAACTAATTACTATTCTTTCAGTGTCTTCACCGCCGAGTCGACGGAGGGTTGGACTTGAAATACTCCGTACATCCCGGTGGTATCCAGCAGACCGGCTACCATGGGAGAAGGGTTGCAGATGATCATCCTCCGGTCGGCTTCCTTGACCTTTCTATGGAAGGCGAGAAGGATCCCCAAGCCGCCGGAAGAGATATAGCTTAGGTCGCTGATGTCGATGATCAGATTGGTCTTGATTCCTTCTTCTCCGTCATCTGGGATCAGAGCCAGGCCAATTTTCTGAGATACCGGCCCGGTCTGACTCCCATCCAGGTGCCCTTTCAGGGTAACCAGGATGTAGTCGGGGTTATCTTCTATATTTATATTTAGCATTCGTTACTCCGAATAACACTAATATTTTTGACGTCTTTATTTCTTTCATTATGTTCCTAATTTGAAATTTTAAAAACACTCGTAGCGGCGACCTTCAGGTCGTCACTAGTGGCAGCCTGAAGGATGCCGCTACAAGTTTACGCCACAGGCACTGAGTTCCTGTATCGGAATTTAAATAACTGTTAATAAATTAAACAATATATTGCTCCACTCCGGTAGCGAAGCGAAGTTTTTAACTTTAGGCACTTTAAACTTTAGGCACTTTAGGCACTTCAGTTGCCCGAACGAAGTGAGGGCTACATCCTAGTATGTTCAGCATATCTAAAAATATATTAATTATCAAAAGATTTATTTGGAAGAGGATAACTCCGGCAGCATTCTGCCTGCTTCCGGTAATTACATCTTCTTTCTTACTCGTCCCGGCAATCACTGTGCGGGGACCGGTGGCACAGATAAGCAGCAGGACGATTCGTCATCGGGATACACTATATATCCCGGTGGCGGCGATTGCCCGGGCCTATGGTCTGATTCTAACCGAAGAAGACGGAAGATCATTTGTCTTCAGTTCCCGTGACTGCAGCCTGGAGCTGAAACCTGGGAACCGGGAAGCAATTATCAATGGGGAGACCGTGGAGATGAGCGGTCCCGCCGATTGGGTGGACGGCAAGTTGGTCGTGCCGATCTACCTGGCTCTCCTGGTGCTCCCAGCCAGATTCCCACCCGGCGAGATGCCTCTCCCTTCGTCTCTTCCGGAAGGCATTCGGATTATGCTGGATCCAGGCCACGGGGGGATCGATCCCGGCGCGATTGGCGAGAATGGGTTGAAGGAGAAGGATGTAGTCCTGGAGATTACCCGCAAGGTCAAGGATCTACTTGAGATTAAGGGTTACGGGGTATTTATGACCAGGAATAAAGATCGTTTCATCTCATTAAGGAAGCGCGCCCGGATGGCAAATCGCAGGAAGGTTGATCTCTTTGTCAGTATTCACGCGAACGCGGCGGTTAACCATCTGGCGCGGGGTACCGAGACCTTCTATTACGCCCCGGCCTCCGATCCGCTGGCCCGGGCGCTGGCTGTCCTGGAGAATGCTGTTCTTAGACTGGAACCTCAGGGTGATAACGGTAATACCAGTGATTCTTCTCAAACCGGAGAGAAAATCGGGAGATTATCCAACAGTATCCACGCGGCTCGATCGGTACAGCAGAAAATCAGTAAGGTAACCAGCTGCCCCGATCGGGGGATCAAGGCGGCGGAGTTTTATGTTTTAAAAAAAACAACCATGCCTTCCATCCTGGTGGAGACCGGTTTCCTCTCCCATAGCGGGGAAGGGAAGCTCCTGGCCGACAGTAACTACCGGGCCAGGATGGCCCGGGCCATAGCCCGGGGGATCAGTGATTATATCGACTCCCGGATGAATCAAAAAACTGATTCTTCCGGGAGGTAATTTTATATTTTAATCTTTATTTATAGTCGATATTCTATTAAGTTATCTTTAATTCTATTTAGTGCCTCTGCCGTAGGACGGGCGGATTTTTAACTTTAGGCACTTTAGCGCACTTAAGTGCACTTTAGGCACTTATACAAGGAGGTTTAGCATGAAGAAGAGTAGTCTGTTTATTGTTGTGCTTTTGTCGTTATTGTTTGTTCTTCCTTCGGTTGTACCGGCCCGGGAGAAGCTTTCTAACGATGTGGTCTGGGTCAAGAGATCC